>Ga0308165_1000094_pt1 | contig 228146 bp, 168 predicted proteins | sample PhyWR2_FD_201032 | JGI IMG/M metagenome (GOLD analysis project Ga0308165, IMG submission 201032) | Phyllosphere microbial communities from UC Gill Tract Community Farm, Albany, California, United States - DLSLW.R2 | ecosystem: Host-associated > Plants > Phyllosphere > Unclassified | place... | reverse complement strand
TTAGTAAGTAAACCCGGGCATCTCAGCCCGAGATTCTTTCAGAACCGGACGTGCACGTCTCCGCGCATCCGGCTCCCATTATCGTATATAAGCCATTTTAGGCTTCGCACCCAATACCCAGTGAGCGAACAGATTAGGCTTTTGCTTACATAAGCGACCTACCCATTTCATCCCTTGTGTGATACTGGCTCTTAGCCCTTTGTATTTCCGTATCGCCCAGTTAGCAAGCTTGGCATTGATTCTATACAGGAACTCTTTCAACTTCGTCGCGTAGAACTTCCCGTAGTAGTTTATCCAACCTTGCAGCACAGGGTTGATTGTTTTGGCAACTGCTTCAATCTCAACACCTGGTGTTCGTAGTATTTGCATCTTATTCAACTTTTCATTCATTGCTGTCAATGCTTTTGTACTCACACCCGGCAAGAAGCAGGTAAAGGTCTCTTTTCTATGCTTGTTCTGCGCCTGTCGGGGCTTGAACGTATAGCCTAGAAAGTCAAACGATACTGTTTTTGGATACTTTATCCGGCGGTTGCTGTCCTTGCAGTAAACAATTTTTGTTTTGTCTTCATGCATTTCCAGCCCGCAGTCTTGTAACCGTTTGCCTAACAATTCTTTCAAGCGGATCGCCTCTTCTTCGCTTCTGCAATGGATGATAGCATCGTCCGCATACCGCTCGAAAGCGAGTGTGGGATAGTTGTTCATCAGCCACATATCCATTGCATAATGCAGGTAGAGGTTAGAAAGTACCGGACCAATTACAGAACCTTGCGGTACGCCTTTAGTCCTTGGAACTGTGGTTCCATCTTCCAGTTGCAGGGGTGCTACCAGCCATCTTTTGATGTATAGCACCATCCACTCCTCCTCTGCATGTTTCTCAACAGCCAGCATGAGCAATTCATGCGGGATGTTGTCGAAGAACCCTTTGATATCTACGTCAAGCAACCAGGGATATTCCCAGCACCTTTTACGTGCTTTTTCTACTGCCTGCAGCGCAGATTTCTTAGGTCTGTAACCGTATGAGTCGTCATGGAAAAGATTGTCGACCACCTTTCCCAATTGCCCGGCTACAACCGCTTGTCCAATACGGTCGGTTATTGTAGGAATGCCCAATGGACGTTTACCGCCATCTTTCTTTGGGATCTCAACCAGTTTGATCGCAGGAGGCATATAGCTGCCTGAACTCATTTGATTCCACAGTTTATACAAGTGTTTTTGTGGCTCTTTATCAAACATTTCCATGCTCATCTGGTCTACACCTGATGCTCCTTTGTTGGCTTTGATCTTCAAGTAGGCTTCCTGAACCGACTTTCTCGAAATACAATATGGTTTTGGCCTGTACATGTCTTTTACCTCCTGTGGGTTACCCTTTAAACAGTTTCTATTGATGTACAGCGCCTGATAACGCCACCCCTTCGCTCTTGCTAAGTTTCCAAAGCCGTCATCACTACTACGGGTGGCTCTGCCCCCGTGGAACGCATCGATACTTTCGGACTTACGGGTTCTTCCGCTTGACCTTTTCTCTTCACATCGTTCCGACAGGTTCCCAAGTTCCGTTTGAATGCCTGTATAAAGCTCACGCTGCCTATACGCCGGATGCCACGGGGACAGTAAACAGGTCGTCCTCCCCGCTGATAATAAAGTGCTACTGTACTTTAGTTTTGACATCATCTAATTCTTTCGACGCCTCTTCGGCAGTTCATTTTCATTCGTCTTCTTTATACTTACCTGACACCTCTTACGATGCCTTTTCTGCTAATGCTCCGCACAATGGCTCTTTACCAAAGCACCTTAGCAGCGGTTTGGTACCGGCTCCTGTAAGCCGATACCGATGGGCCTACCATCATCATTCAAACAGCACCGAATGGCTCTCGCTATTCGTTCATGGCGCTCAATAGCCAGGGTTTTGAAGCATTGAAGGCATTTTCGAAACTTCTGACTGCGGAATTGGCATTAAATAATGTTGCGGGTTAAAAACATGCTGGCGTATGGTATTTACAACCTGATAAGTATATACATTACCTGTTTTAGTAATATTTATTGCTTTGTTGTAACCATTGTTTACATCAACTGCTATCTTCCATCTCCTAATATCGTTCCAACGGTGATCTTCATTCATCAATTCGATACGGCGTTCGTTTTGAATAACAGTTCTCATTTCATCCACCGACATATTTGCTTTTAAGCCATATAGATTATCAGCACCAGCAGTTATGCCTGCTCTTTTACGTATGGCCACCAGTTTTGGATAGGCCAAAGCAGTTTGCCCCGTTTCGTTAATGGCTTCGGCATAGTTTAATAAAATTTCTGCATAGCGGATTAATGGCCAACCTCTTTCGGTATTAAAAGAACTGTTGCTCGAAATGTTTTCATCACACATTTTACGCGAATAATAGCCAGTTGTTGTAGGTCCGGTTCCATTAGATGTATAACCATCTGTTGCAGCACCATTGTAAGTATTTACAGCTATTTTGGTGCTTGTTGTAGTGCTGTAATATAAAGATTGATTGTAAATAATAGAGTAACCAAACCTTGGGTCGCGGTTTACATATGGATTTGCAGGATCGTAACCTGAAGTAGGATCGGTAATTGCTTTCCCATTTCTCATAGGGAAGGCCGCAGCCAATTGCTGTGTTGGTGTAGAGTTTTTTGCTCCCCCGCGCGATGGTGGATTATAATAACCTTCGAAATCGCGGTTTGCTGGTCTGTTAAAAGTGAAAATATATTCAGGATTAACTCTTTTTAAAAATACACTGTAAAAACCGTAACCTGGTGCTGTAACGTTATCTTCGAACAAACTATAGGTACCTGTATTAATAACGGCCTCAGCTGCATCAGCAGCACTTTGCCAGCGGGCAACGCTATAACCCGGATAACTGATAATGGGCTTTACGGTTCCAGAAGCCTGGCTGATGGCACCACCATTAAACAATGGACTTGCAGCATACAGTAAAACCCTTGATTTTAGGGCTAAGCATGCGCCCTTTGTTGCACGTCCGTAATCCTGCTCTGCATAGTCGGTGGTAACCGGTAAAATATTTGCGGCCGCATCCAGTTCGGCAGTAATGTAATTAACTGAAGCCTCAAACGATGAGCGGGGAAGATCGATCACATCAGTAATACCATAAACATTATCGCCTTCGAGCGGAATCCCTCCAAAGTTGATGAGCAGCAAATGATAATACCATGCCCGTAAAAATCGCAGTTCGCCTGTAATTCTCTTCTTTTTAGCTTCGGAGAGTGGAATAACTGGTAATTTGGATAACATCAGATTTACCCTACGGATATTGGCATATGGGGTTGTCCAAAAATCGGGTAAGCCGCCACCATTCCAAAAATTGGTTGGCGAAAGTGTTCCATTATACATAATTACCGCATTCTGAGTAGCACCAGAATAGGCATATTCGGCATCATCAGTAGCCATTTCGGTGTTTCCATGACTGCTAAAACGTCCTTTGGCAAAACTATACGATGCAGAACTGTAAATCTGTGTAAGGAACCGGATTGATTTTAAGCTGTCAGAAAATACGGTAGCCTCAGTTTCTCCTGTATCTGCTTTACTATCCAGGAAATCGCTATTTTTCTTACATGCTGCAATTGAAGCACATAAACATATCATTAATATTATTTTTTTCATATCAATCAATTATCAAAACGTAACACTTAAACCTAAATTGATCATTTTTTGAGGGGGGTATTTAATCCTGTCCTGACCTGAATTCGACTCCGGATCGAACTGATAACGTTTATCCAGGCTCGACCAGGTTAAAAGGTTATACCCATTGATGTAGGTACGGATACTCTGCACTTTTAGCCGCTCGGTTAAGTTTTTAGGGAAATTATAACTGAACTCTGCATTTTTTAAACGGAGGTAATTTCCTGATACCAGCCAAAATGTAGATGGATAAGCAGACGGACTGCTTAAACCGGGATTTAGAGAAAGTAAGGGATATTGCGCTGCATCTCCGAGCGCAGGAGTCCATGAGTTTTGGTGGATGGAAGTTAAATTTGAAGCAAACGCCTGAATGGCTTCTGCCACACCCCGAACGTTAAAATTTGTTGCTGCCTGGAACAACAAGCTTAATCCAAAGTTTTTATAGTTGGTACGCAGCTCTAAACCATAGTTTGTATTGGGTAAATTCGGATCTCCGTTTATAGACATGTCGTAGCCATCTATTTTACCATCCCCATTTAAATCGGCATATTTTAAATCGCCTATTCTCGGTGTGGTTTGAGGTACCGGACTCGAAGCAATATCTGCAGCAGAGGTATAAAAACCGATCCATTGGTAGGTTAAGATCTGACCGATACTGGTACCCGTAAAGGCCTGGTAAGGATAAGCGGGTAAAGGTTCATCACGATAAAGGATTTTGTTTTTGGCCAATGAGTAATTTGCCCTTACAGAGAAATCTACATTACCGATTTTATCCCGGTAACTGACCTCGATCTCCCCTCCCTGGTTTTGCACTTTACCCAAGTTTACCGGGGGCAGGCCTACACCAAAAATGGAAGAAACTGTTCCTCTTGAAGTTAAAATATCGCTACGTACGTTATGAAACAGATCAATTGAGCCTGTAATTTTGCTTCCAAATAGGCCAAATTCCATCGCTACGTCGGTTTTTCTTTCTTTTTCCCAGGTTACATCATTGTTGCCCAATGTGCCTTCTGCAATTCCGGTTTGGGTATTATCCGAATAGCCGAAAGATGCATTGCCTCCATTATTATAATTTTGCTGGTAATAATAGTTAAAACCATCGCCAATGCGATCATTGCCTACAATACCATAAGAACCCCTAAATTTCAAGAAATCGATAAACTTTACATTGTCTTTCCAGAATTTCTCGTTCGACACCACCCATCCGGCAGATGCCGCTGGAAAAAAACCATATTTTTTCTTGCTCACAAAACGATCGGAACCGTTATAGGCTGCATTAAACTGAAATAAATATTTATCGGCGTAATCGTAACCTACACGGCCGGTATAACCTTTAAAGTTATTCGGCACAAAATTGTAAACCGAATTATCATTGTATTTAATTACCGTATTGATATTGGTTAAAGCTGTACCATAAACATGGTGGCTACCAAAACTCCTATCATAATTTAAAATGGCCTGAGTAGTTAAGTTACGGATGGTACTACCGGCATTATAACCGATAAAGTATCTTCTTACCCGGTAAATATTAGGATCTCTTGGTTCGTAAGTATTATTATCTGAATTGTAGATAAAAGACGGAAACTGATCACGGGTCATACTTCTGGTATAGTCGTATGTACTGGCATAAGAAAGCACACCTTTTATCGATAGTCCTTTGGTAATAAAATCTAATTTCTGGTTTACATTGGCTACCAAGTTCATGTTATTGCCGTATTTTCGGTTATAACCGTAGTGTGTAATCCTGCCTACAATGTTATTCTGATTGTAGTTCGGGTTTTCATCTCTCTGCCATTTACTGTAACCAAAGCTGCCATCAGGATTGTAAACCGGATAGTTAAATGGGGCCAGTGATGCAAAACTTACATAATCGTAAAAGATATCATTATAGCCGAAGGCACTGCCGATATTATTGGTATTGGTTACGCCCAGGTTACCGTATAAATCGATTCTGATATCCATTGTATTGGTAGCCTTAATATCTAAATTTGAGCGGTAATTGTACCGGTTGTAGTAGAAATTTGAGTTTACGCCCTGCTCTTCGCCATAATTCCGCAACATTCCATCCTGGTATAAAAAACCTGCAGAAACAAAGTATTTTACTTTTTCTGTACCACCTGAAATATCGAAGTTACCTTTAACCTGGCTACTAAAATCTTTAAACAAAATCTTTTTCCAATCGTTGTTCGGGTGCCCGTAAGGATCTGAGCCATCCTGATATTTCTGCAGATCGGCATCGGTAAACCTTGGTGTTAAACCATCATTTGCCCTGGCTTGGTTGTACAGTTTAGCCGATTCGTAAGCATCTAAATACTTTGGCATAACGGTGGGCTGCATTACGCTATATTCACTTCTAAAAGTAATTTGCGGTGTACCCAGTTTCCCCCTCCTAGTGGTAACCACTACAACCCCATTTGCACCTTTTATACCGTAAATTGCCGTTGTTGCAGCATCTTTAAGGATACTGATATTTTCTACCTCATTGGCATCAATGGCTGCAAACTGCTCCGGGCTGTATTCTATGTCATCTACAATGATCAGAGGTGTGGTAGAACCGCCATTGTAGGAGCTTATTCCACGGATAAAAAATGTGGCCCCGTCTGATCCTGGTGCACCAGAGCGTTGCTGAGAAAAGAAGCCCGGCAACCTACCAACTAAGGTATTTTGTAAACTGGCGGATGGATTCTGACGGATATCTGCTCCCGTTATGGTACTCATCGATCCTGTAAGGGTTATCTTTTTCTGTTTACCATATCCAATTACCACAACCTGCTCTAAACCCTGCACATCGTCTTCTAACTGAACATTAACTGTTTTCCGGTTACCTACTACAACCTCTTTGGGAATAGCACCTACAAACGAAACTACGATGATACCGCTCGTGCCTTTTAATCGTAGTGTATAGTTTCCTTTACCATCGGTTACCACCCCGTTGGTTGCCAAGCCTTTTTCTTTTACAGAAGCACCCACAATAGGGCCTGTAGCATCGCTAACGGTACCTGATACAACCTGGTATTGTGCCATAACCAAATTGGAGGTTAATAGCACAAGCAATACCAGTAAATATTGATATATATGTTTCATGTTATGATCTTATATTGATTTCGTACTGATTATTTACCAACCTTCATTTTGGAGCAACTGACTGTTTTTAGTTGTTTCGGCGTAAGGAACAGGCATATGGTACAACTTATTGGTAAAAATGGAAGTTACTACCGGTATACTCTCGTATGTAAAAGTATTATTGGCGTTTTTGGTAATCTTAGTCCCATTTAACGTTCCGTTTAAAACGGCCGGTGCAATTTTCCACCTTCGGATATCCCAGAAACGATGCTCTTCGAAAGCCAGTTCTACCCTTCTTTCATTTCTGATCAGTATTCTCATATCATCTGAAGAAATTGCCACTGGAATACCATATCGCGAATTTGTTCCTGCGGTTATGCCGGCCCTGGCACGTAAAAGAATAATCTGCTTTACAGCATCTTCCGTTCTGCCCACTTCATTTAATGCTTCGGCATAATTCAAGATGATTTCGGCATATCTAAAAATGATGAAGTTATGCGATTGATTGGTATAGGTGCTGTTGGTAGCAAAGTTGCCCATAAACTTGCGCAGGTAATATCCTGTACGGGTTTGTACTGTTGTACCTCCTGGTTTATCTAAACCGCCTTCATAGGTTTGTACTCCCCGGTTTAACCAGTTTACACCATTGTAAAAGATGGTATAATCTAACCTAAGGTCTCTATTGGTATAAGGTGCTGCTGCACTGTAGCCAGATGCTGCATCGGTAATAGGAAGGCCGTTTCTCATGGTAAATGCATTAACCAGATCTGCTGTAGGGCTGGTTCTGCCATTACTCAGTGCGGGTGCTCCATAACCAGATGGCGCGTTAGTGGTTTCTACCCCCGTGTTTACTGCAGCCTGCTTACTAAGGATAACCTCTGTATTTTTATTGGTTAAAAAAACATTGTTAAAAGTAGGCTGTAACTGATAATAATTTAAAGCATTAAGTTCTACAGCGGCATCAATTACTTTTTGCCAGCGGCTTGCATCAGCAGTTGGATAACCAGTTAGCGCTTTTAATGTTCCGTTTGATTCTACACCACCACCATTGTACAACGGACTTGCAGCATATAAATAAGCCCTGCATTTTAAGGCTATTGCAGCTCCTTTCGGAATTCTGCCCCAATCCGAAGTGGTGTAATTGGCACCTGTTTCTAATCTGAGGCTATCTTTAACCGCATCACATTCGGTAATGATATAATTTATGCAATCGGCAAAGCTATTTCTGGGCAACTCCAGATTATCTTCGAGGGTAAATACCTTATTGCCAATTAACGGAACGCCACCATATCTTTTCACCAACTCGAAATATAGCAAAGCCCTGATGTACCTTGCCTCTGCCCGCCAATATTGTTTGGTAAGGGCTGCAATTGGTACTACATTGATATTGGCCAGAAAAATATTGGCCGCCCTAATGCCATAATAGCTATTTCCCCAATAAGGATCAGGATTATTAAGCGTACTTATTCTACCATTGGTAAAATATTCTACCTGGGTGTTATTTCTTGATGGAATGGCATCACCTGAGGCTGCATCCAAAAAATCGCCATCTATCCGGTTAAAGCCATTTGGAAGATAATTGTATACACTGTTTAAAAAGAAACCTGCTACAGTACCGTTTTTATCCTGGTCATCCCAAACTAAATCTGCCTGAATCCAATCGCGTGGTTCGGTTTCTACCTTTTTGCATGAGGTAATGGCCATAGCCACCTGAAATCCGAATAAAGCAAGGATGATATATTGTTTAAAATTTTTCATGTCATTAAAGTTTAATGTTGATACCCATGTTGATCGACCGCTGAATTGGATAATTTCCATTGTAAACCTCCGGATCTACCCGATCGTAAGCCGCAACGGTAACCAGATTGGTTGCATTGCCAAAAACCCTGATGCTCTGTAAGCCGATTTTTCTGGCCCAATAATTTGGTATGGTATAGCCCACCTCAATATTTTTTAACCTGGCATAATTGCCCGAATGCTGCCAAAAAGTAGAGGTAGCTTCATTATTGATGTTTGTACCGATTGATAATCTTGGCATGGTAGCCGTGGCTGCTGTTTGCGGTGTCCAGCGGTCGAGATTTTGTTCCCAAGCCTGCCCAAAACCATTGTTTTGAAAAGCCCATTCCGTATTTCCGCTTAGATAAATGGTGCGGTTCATGACTCCCTGTATCAAGGCACTAAAATCGAAACCTTTAAACTGGAAACCCAAATTTAAACCATAATAAAACAATGGCTTTGCATTTCCGATCGCTGTTTGATCCAACTGGTTAATGATGCCATCGCCATTTAAATCGCGGTATTTAATGTCGCCTGCCTGGGCAGTGTAACCTTCCAGCTTAGCGCTGCTGTTTGCTTCGGCCGTACTTTGGAATAAACCATCGGCAATGTAACCGAAGCGCTGACCTACCGCCTGACCTGTTCTGGCCATCCAAGGGAAAGGTTGGTTCACCTCATTCTGATAAAGCACTTTGGATTGCTGTAAGCCCCCTGTTGCAGCAACATAATAACTAAAGGTATTTACGGTTTGCTGAAAATTTAATTTAAAATCCCATCCGGTATATCTGCTCTGTCCGATATTCTCTACAGGATAATTCTGGCCAATCAGTGCTGAATTCTTACCTCTTTGCATCAGTAAATCGTAATATTTATCGCGGTAATATTCTGCAGTAAAACTGAGCTTATTATCTAAAACGGCACCTTGCAAGCCTATATTAAATTTGTTTGCTTTCTCCCAGGTAATGTTTGGGTTGGCCAGAGGCTGTTCGTAAATACTGGTATTAGAACCTGGCGTAGCGCCAAAATAAGTTGCACTGCCATCAAAATATCGCTGAATGTATACAAAGTATCCAGGATTATCGTTCCCGGTTTTACCATAAGAGCCATACAGTTTTAAGCTGCTTAACCATTTGGTATCTTTCAAAAAATTTTCTTTATTGATGTTCCAGGCCAATGCCATAGCTGGGAAAAATCCATATTTATAATCGCCTGATGGCGGGTAATAATTAGAACCGTTATAGCCAAAAGCAAGATCTGCAACATACTTTTCATCGAAATTGTACGAGGCCTTACCCGAAATGCCCTGTACGGTATAAGGAAGATCAGAACCTGTGAAGGAATTATCGTGATTGGCAAGTAAAACTGCACTCACTCCATGTTTGTTAAAATTACGGTCGTAGCCAAGGGTTAGCTCTTCATAATCAGAATGTCCCTGGTAATTAATACCTGTGTAATTGTTCTGCGAGCCAACGGTACCATATTGGGTATAAACTTTGGTTGTTGGATTATAGGCGAAACTAGCGAATGATTTATTTCTATAGGTATTTTCAGACAATGTTGCATAAATCGAAGCTTTAGCCTTTAACCAAAGTCCTTTGGTTATTTCATCGAATGTTCTTTTCAGGAATAAATCAGCCGATACATCTCTTTTATATGTTCCGATATAACCTGATGAAATGGCCTGTGCATAAATATTGTTCTGGTATGATGAAGTGGTACCGAAACTTCCGTTTGGATTATAAACAGGATAAGCATTGTTTGGCGTAGCATAAATGGAATTTAAAATAGATTGAGAGCCATAACCAGGTTCGTTCCCATTTATCAGGCGCCCCATTAAATTAATGCCTGCCGAAAGTTTTTTATTGATCTGAATATCTACATTAGAACGGATTACATAGCTTTTATAATTGTTATCGGTATTGTACGTATTTAGATCGGATGTTCTGAAAAGTCCGTTCTGATCTACATGCTCAACAGCTACAAAGTATTTACCGAAATCGTTACCACCAGAAACGTTTAAGGTATAATGGTTAAAACGAGAGGTAGGTTTGGTAACCAGATCGGCCCAGTTTACATCAGGGTGGCCCTGCGGATCACTTCCCGTTTGGTAAGCCTGTAAATCTGCAGCAGTATAAACCGGAGTTAAACCATCATTTACCCTGGCCTCATTATATAAAGTGGCATATTGAAATGAATTTAAGCCCTGAGGAAGCTTAAGCGATTTCTGAAAAGCGGTTTGTGCTGTAAATGAGATGGTCTGCTTTGCTTTTGCTCCTCTCCTGGTCGTAATTAAAATGGCGCCGCTTGCACCTTTTACACCTAACATTGCAGTAGAAACAGCATCTTTTAATACCGTAATTGATTCAATCTCTTCCATGTTAAAAATGGTGAGCGGCCTTGGTATTCCATCTACAATAACAACTGGATTTTGTCCTCTCAGCGACATTGTAACTGCATCTGAGCCTAATGAACCTAGAGAAAGTAATGATGCCGTTCCATCCGTTCTACCCTCCGAACCTAATCTGCCCGAATTTTGATTGGTATAAAGGCCCGCCAAACGGCCTGTGATAGCAGATTTGATAGAGGTTGTTGGTGTTTTGATTAAATCGGAGGTATACACCGCATCGGTTGCCATGGTTGATAGCGATTGTTTAACGGTTTGATCGTAAAGGGTCCGTACCGGCTTTAGTGCTGCAACACCAGGATTTTTGCTGCTCACCACAATCACACTCTGGCTTTTCTTGATCTCGGTTTTTAGCACCAGCGAATTGGAGGCATACACTTCAACCAGATCGCCAGTGCCGTAGCTTAGTTGGGCAATACCATTGATATCGGTAACAGCAGTAATCTTATTCTTAGTATTTACAAGCTTAATGCCCACAATTGGCAGCTGATTTTCATCAACAACGTAGAGGGACGGAGCCTTTTGCAGTGTATCGATATTCTGTTTAAAATTCAGGACAAGTTTAGCCTCTTTAGCGGCATGTACAGGAATGATTTTAAACAACAATAAAAACACAACTGAAAATTTCAGTAGTAATTTTTTTTGCATACTATAGGGATGGTTAGTTTAAAAAATTCTGCTCAGGTGAGCTGGTTTGTTTAATGGTTATTTAAAGAAAATATTTTGGGATGCTTTTCGGTCTGTAGTAAAATGTTAAATAGATTGTAGTTTGTTTTTGCTCATATCTTGTTGGTTTATTATTTGGTTGTAACAAATTAACCATAAAAAATACGCTCTTAGTGAGGGGTAATACGGTAATAAATAGGGGTTAAATTGTTACTTTTTGTTAAATTTTGGCCTTTAACCCCTATTTTTAAGATTTTTAAACGTTTAATCTACGTTTATTTTTTTCATTGTGTTTAGGATGGGCTGATCGATTGCCTTCAAAATATTCTGTTCAGGTTTGATCAGTTCGAGAACGGCAATATCATTTTTGCCTTTTTTCAGCCATTCTTGCGGAACATATAATGTTTGCTGTGGACCAATTGCCCAGTACTTGCCCAGGTTATGTCCGTTAATCCAAACCACTCCTTTTCCCCAATCGGTCATATCTAAATAAGTATCCGCAACGGTGGCAATCGTAAAAGATCCTTTTTGTAATACAGGCCCGTTTCCGCTTTCTTTTGCTAGAGCCGCTTTAGTATTATAAGTATCGATGTTGCTAAAAGGAAAACCATACATCGACCAGTTTTTAACTTCGCTACCTGCAAAAGTTACCTGTTCGGTAATTCCTTTTTTATTCTCCAACAGGTATTTGCCAAAATTTACACGGCCCATGTTTTCGACGAAGATATCGAGTTGTACATCGCCTGCAGGAAGATCAATTGTTAAGGTATTTTGGTTAAGTCGGCGGTCTAAAATACCGACCCTCTTTTTATTGATAAAAACCAGGGCATAATCGCGCAGTTGTTTAAGCTGCAGTTCGCCTTTTTTTCCTCCTTTAATCGTGGTACGGTAAAGCACATAACCATAATCCTGACTCAGATCTTCGAAAGTTAAGGGTTTTATGCTTTTTACCGCCTTTGGAAGCATATTAAAAAGGCTTACTTTACTCGTTAGTTTAAAAGGTGCAACCGCGATACTCGGTTTGGCAGCAGGTATTGGGGGCAAACTCCGGCCAACTGGAAGGTGTTTTTCGATTACATCCCTAAAAGCCCTGAACTTATCGGTTACATTGCCGGCTTCATTTAGCGGGGCATCGTAATCGTAACTGCTGGTTTGCGGCTCATATGGCGAAATATCTTTGTAATTGGCACCGTTCATAAAATCGCGGGTTGTACCACCATGAAACATGTACATGTTGATGGAGATGCCTGCTGCCAAAACAGAATCCAATTTTTTGGTGTACTGTGCAGCCGGAACAGTGTGGTGTGCAGTTCCCCACCAATCGAACCAGGCCGGGTACCATTCGGCAATAAAATACGGCCCTTTACCGCCGTGGTTTTCGTTCACCAAAGTCCTTATTTTCTCTGGATTATCAATTCCATTTACTGCAGGTAACAATCCCGCTAAATGCCCATCTTTTACATCCGGTGCAGGATCACAGGTGTAAAGTAAACCATCAAAACCAGCTTCGATAAACATTTTCCGGTTGATATCTAAATATTCCTTATCAGCTGCATAAGAACCGTATTCGTTTTCTACCTGCACCATAATTATGTTGCCACCGTGATTGATCTGCAATGGCGCCAGCTGCTTCCCTACCTCGAGGATGTATTTTTTATACTCATCAAGGTACTGCTTTTCGGTACTTCTTACCACAAGGCCTTTTTCGGTTTGTAACCAATACGGGTAACCACCAAACTCCCACTCGGCACATACATACGGGCTTGGCCTTAAAATTACCCAAAGCCCTTCCTGTTGAGCGATTTTTACAAATTCTGCTATATTATTGTTGCCGGAGAAATCGAATTTACCTTTTTGAGGTTCGTGCAGGTTCCAGAACACGTAGGTACCAATGGTATTTAGCCCCATTGCCTTGGCCATCTTCATGCGTGCCCGCCAGGCTTCTTTTGGTACACGCGGATAGTGCAGTTCTCCAGAAATGATCTGAAAAGGCTTTTCATCTAATAAAAAATGATCATCTCCTAACTTAAAGGTGTGTTTGGTCTGCTGGCCAAAGGCCGATAGGGAGAAACATATCGCTGCCAGCCATATTAATTTTGCTTTCATGTTGAACTGTTTTTTTGAGATGACCGGTTTTTTTAAGGCAAAAAGGTCCCTATTTGCGTATTTTTACGCAATCCATCATCAAGGTTTATATAAAATCGTTGGTTTTTTCTCTACTTTTTAAACACGCTCAGATCCCATTGGTCTAGCCAGCTTATCGAAATTTTATCGCCTTCAAATTTAATCGGCAACCATAAATAACGGCCATCAATGGCATTTTTTGGTTCCCATTTATCGGCCATAAATATAAACTGGCCTTTTTTGCCCGGCGTAGGCAATACGTGTGTGCTCTGCCCGCCGTAAGTTAATTTGGCGCCATCTCCCAAGCATGGGTTACCCATATAAGTCCAAGGCCCCCAGATAGAACTGGCTTTAAACCATCTTGCCGGGTTTGGTGCCCAACCGGTACAGCCAGAGCCGATCATATAATAAGTGCCGTTCTTCTTAAATAAAGCAGGTGCTTCTGTTTGCTGACCAACGTAAATCCTGATAAATTTTCCGGTATGGCCCAGATAATCGGGAGTAAGCTCTGCCAGGTGCAGGGTGAAATTTTCTTCTGAAGAAAATACATGGTATGCTTTACCGTCATCATCTACAAAAACGGTCATGTCTCTCGCCATCTGTCCGCCCGGTAAATCCCTGCAGAAAAAACCGTCGCTTTTATTGGCTGGTTTTTCGCAGTTTACTTTCTCAGTTTCTGGTGTACCAGCCGCATAAAAAGGCATTTTACCTGCATTTGGGCGATAACTTTTGATAAAAGTATAAGGCCCTGTTGGATGATCGGCCACTGCCACCCCTGTTCTGGCTGCAGCGTAACCTTTACCCAACAGTTCTAAGTGAAACCACATCACGAACTTTTTGGTTTTCTTGTTATATACTACTTTTGGCCGTTCTAAAATCGATCCCCTGGCAATATCACTTTTCAAATCTTCGGAAACCGGAAGGGCGATGCCTTCATCCTTCCAATTGTATAAATCTTTTGATGAATAACAATGCACACCAACCTGGGCACTATTTCCTTTTTCACCTTCAATTTTATGTTCGCCAAACCAGTAATAGGTTCCTTTATATTCTACAATACCGCCACCATGTGCATTGATGTGAACACCTTTATCATCTTTCCAAATTTTACCTGGGGTAAATGAAGTATAGGCCTGTTGTGCCGAAACATACCTGTTCAGCATTAAATTGAAGGTGATAAATCCTAAAATAAAACCGATTTTCCTGTTCATCATTTTAATTAATCATTTTTAACGTTATAAAGACGGTAATTTAACCAACTCTTTTTATTTCTGCAGTAATCTGCATTTTTATTTATTTTAAACTTGCGCTATGGTCGTTTTCGAAGTTTTCGCCGCTCCAAATTTTTTGTGCACTCCATTTCTCTGCGGGGCCGGCCCAAAAAGGATCGCTTTCTGGCAACCCCAAAGGCAAGAAAATATTCGAGGCAATGTACGGGCTTCCCTGGTTATTGTAAAAATCGCCAAGATTAGGCTGATCGCCATATAAGCCTATCGTTAACCAGCCATTTTTATAGGTGGTTGGACTTTCTAAAGTTTTTCTGATTACTGCCGTTAACGCGCAGCGTACCTGAGCCGCACTTAACTGTTTAGGCAAAGCTTTACGCCAGGCCATATCTGCCAAATGGTGAAATGCAGCCCCACGGTAAATAATAGAGCGACCGGTTGCGGGATAAGTTCCATCGGCATTAATCAGTCTTTCCTGGATAACGGCATAACGTTCATTCCGTTTTTTAATCTTTTCGAACATCTCTTTATAACTGTTCGTTTTGGTGCCAATAATATTTGAAAGTGTGGCCAGGTAAGGATGGATTACATAACTGTTGTAATAATCGAAAGCAAAACTTGTTCCATCGGTGTACATGCCATCACCTGTGTACCACTGTTCCATTTGTTGCAGGGCATAATCAACACGCATGGGGTCCCAGCTGTAACCAAAACGGGCCAAAAAGGCTTCGTTCATGGCCGAAAATAACAACCAGTTGGAAAACACAGGCTTGAATCTTCTGGTTGTAATGATTGATTGCATCATCAGTTCCTGGTTTTTCTTATCCAGGTTTTCCCAAAGCCATGGCGCACGGATTAAGGCCAGTGCTACATATGAAGCATCAACCAGTTGCTGTCCGCCGATATCGAAATTCATAAAATCTTTCGCGTTAGAATCTAAAGCATTTTTTAGTCCATCGAGAGCCCATTGGCGATATTGTTTTCTTAAAGCCACTTCTTCTGCCGAGCCGCCCTCTAGCTGTAACCAAGGAGCAATACCACTTAAAACCCTACCTAAAACCTCTACATATTGTACTTTGATGCGGTGTTCTTTATTATCGATATGAATAGAAGTAACCTTTGGCATAGCAATCCTCAAACTATCTTTAGCTAAATTGTACAACACGGGTTTTACCATTTTATCCATTTGTTGCAGCCAAAACTGCCGATCGCTTAAAACTGCACTTTTGCTATTTTTAACCTTTTTTTGGGCAAAAGCAGCTCCACCCAAAGCAAAAACCAGTAAAACTGTAGCGCAAATATTTTTTAACTTCATTTTTGTATTCAAAATTTATAACTTGTTTGATAAATAGCGGTACATTTCGCAGCCTGCCAATAAAAAGGCACCGACGCCGAAATTCGCTGTAGAGTTTACATCAACCACCTGACCGGGGATGGCTTTTTCGCCTATTGGCTGTACATATCCTACTTTCCCATCTGGTTGCAGTGCCGTTTTTGCCAGATATCCCCAGGCTTTTTTTGCGGCCGGCAGATATGTTTTTTCCTTTAAATATCCATTATTGATTCCCCAGAGCAGGCCATAAGTAAAAAAGGCTGTACCACTGGTTTCGGGGCCCGGGGCGTGTTGCGCATCGAGGATACTTCTTGTCCAATAGCCTTCTGTTTGCTGGCTTTTAACAATGGCCTTCGCCATATTTTTATACTTGGTGATGTATTCGTTTCTATGCGGATTGTTAACAGGCAGATCTTTTAAAACCTTTGCTAAACCGGCGAAAACCCAACCATCGCCCCTTGCCCAAAAATCTTTTTTGCCATTGGCACTCTGGTGTTTGGGATAAACATACTTGGCATCGCGGTAATACAGTTTCTCTTTTTTATCGTACATAATGCTATTGGCATACATAAAATATTCGTACAGTTTATCCAGGTATTTCTGATCGCCAGTTACTTTGTAGAATTTGGTCATTACCGGCATTACCATATGCAAACCGTCGGCCCACCACCAATAATCGTTATTTGGTGTACTCATTTCGTACTGCATCACCTCTTTTGCCCTTGCAATTTTATGTGCTTCGGGTTTTAAGTGATATAGATCGATGTAGGTTTGAAAACAGATCTGCCAATCGCCAAACAGTACATATTCATCAGTTTCGCCGTATTTATATTTCCAGTTGCTTTTATCTGTCGATTTTGCGCCCATCCATTTATTATGTTCGGCCCAATCTTCCGAATATTTACGATAAGCATCGTTTTTGGTGATCTGATAAACTTCTAAATTTCCGGTGTGGTAAGCGGCATGGTCCCAAAAGGCACGTACTTCGGGTTTATTGTTGTTTTGCCAATAGGCGTTTGCACGGTTAATCATTTCCAATACTTCTTCTTTCGAAGACGAAATTTGTGCTTTCACTCCAAAATTGGTCAAAAACAACAGCAATAAAAGCACTTTATATCTTTTTAAGTTCATTAGTGTATCGGTTTAATGCCATTTACGGTCGGAATTACAGGTTTAATGCTTCCATCAGCATTAAATTCCATTTTATCTATGCACACTTCGCGGTTATAGCCAGCTGCACTACCCATTGAGATGCCTTTTGGGCGGGTAAAACGGTGATACACCATATACCATTCGTCTTTCCCATTTACTTTAATCACACTGTTGTGCCCTGTTCCATATATGCCCTGGGTGGCATCTTTTGCCAAAATCAGGTTGTTTTCCGGTATATTGATTTTTCCGGTTGGTGAATCAGAAATGCCGTATCGTACCCGATAATTTTCGCTTCGGGTATCGTCTTCCGACCATAAAAAGTAATATTTACCATTGCGGTAAAACACTTCTGTTCCTTCGCGGAAGGTTCCGTTTGGAGTGATAACTTTAATCGCGTTGGTATCGATCGAAACCATATCGTTGTTTAGCGGTGCTACAGCCATGTGGCCATTGCCCCAATACAGGTAACTTTTATTGGTTTGAGGATCGGTAAAAACATCAGGATCGATTTCCTGCCCGCCTTTTGTGCCCATTGGCCTTTTGGAAATGAGTGCCTGCCCACTATCTTTAAATGGTCCGGTGGGATTATCGGCAACGGCTACCCCTATTTTTTGTGCGGCAGTAAAATAATAGAAATACTTATATACCCCGTTTATTTTCTTTTCGATGATTGTAGGTGCCCAGGCATTTTTTTTTGCCCATGAAACGTCTTTTTCGAGGTCCAATATTTTTCCTTCATCTTTCCAGTTCACTAGATCTGTTGATGAAAAACTTTTAAAATAGGTTCCGCTCCAGTTGTTAAAGCCATCGCTGGTTGGGTAGATATAATATTTACCTGTTTTATTCGAGTACAATACTTCAGGATCGGCATAATAACCCTTTAAAACAGGATTATTGGCTATGGATACACTTACTTCGTACGTTTTTGGTTTTTGGTTGGGAAGGCTGACCTGAATTTTTACCGGCCCTTTAGAAAAATCCAATTTCCCCACTGGCTTGATCATGACCTGACCAAAACCGTTAAACTGTGGATCGAAAGCCTTTAAATCGGTTCCGTAGGCAGCAGGAAGATATAACTTCTGATTTAAACTGTCTAAAATAATGTTATTTACATTAACCGATTTATTTTTAGGGTTTTGCAAAACAGATTCAACAGTATACCATTGAACCAACAAACGGCTTAATTCCTGCTGGTTAATAGGCAGAACCGTTCCATGCCTTGGGTGAAAATCCATGCTAACATCCTGGTCAACAACATTAAAATGAGTTAAATCGTTACTTTTGGTAAACTGGTACTGGCCTTTCATGTACACATCATACATCAGGATATACTCATTGCCCTGGTTGAGTTTAAAAACACCTGCGCCTTCTACTGCTTCTTTGGTTTGTTGCACGTAATTATCCTTCAACACATAACCGCTGGTTAACTGATCGGAAACCGCTTTTTTTATCCCATTGCCATTTCCTTCTGTTTTGAAGAATAAATTGTACTTCCCTTTATCGTAGATAATGTCTCCATCAATACAAGAGCCATTGGTAGGACTAAAAAAAAGCTGCTTTGGCTCAGTTTCTAAATCGGTAAAATCGGCATTGGCATAAGCGTAGTAGATTTTGTCGGGACCGTTGCCATGTTTCATCGACCAATACACCATATATTTTTTAACAGCTTTATCGTAAATGGTTTGAGGTGCCCAAACGCGCTTTAAGTTTTCGTTATCGGGGAAACGTTTTTGGATATTTACCACGGCAGATGCCCAGTGGATGAGATCGTTAGATTTCAGCAATACCATTGCCCTGTTCGAATCCCAGCCATTTGCCGAAACCATATCTGTAGCTACCATATAAAAGGTTTTGCCATCTTCGCCCCTCAAAATATGCGGATCCCGTACTCCACCGGTACTGCTAATCTTTTCGGAAGAAATGATCGGTTTGTTGTTGTTTAAAGCTTTATAATGGTAACCATCGGTACTCACTGCGAAACAAATGGCTTCTTCAGTCTTGGCATTTCCGGTGAAATAGGTAAATAAGTAGGCTACATTTTCTTTGGCTGTTACAGCTTTACCAGTAACCTTTTTACCTTGGGCCATCACTGTGCCTGCCGATAAAAACATTAAAAGCGCAGCAAGAAAAAGATTATTTTTTATTTGGGGGACTTTCATTTCTGGTTTATTCTATTAATTTTTCGGTTTCCAATCCAATACCTGCACTCTACTTGGTGCCTGATCGGCTTTTCCTTCGCCATCTATCTGCGTTACATTTTGCAAAAACAGGCTCAAAATCTTTTTATTTTTCCACAGCTCTGTATCGTAAGTGGGTTCCCATTCGCCAAGTCCTGCCCCGGTGAGGTCTTTAATTTTCCAGTTTTCTGACCCCAGATGATCGTTAAGGGCAATTGATGCTTTGTTTCCTCGTTCGGCATCTCTAAACAGCAACCCAGCAGCATAGTGCTTCCCATTTGGCCAAACAATAATCTGTGGGCGCGAAATTGGTATCTTTTTGGTCCCTGTTCCACTTAAACTAAAAGAAGTTTTTCTAAAATTAAGGTCGCTCACCTTCCAAGTGGCATCTGTTTTAAACACCAGGTGATATTGTGGTATTTCCTGATCTTTACCCCGCCAGTAACTGGCTATAAACACATTGCCTTTGGCATCGGCAAACATGGAGGTTTGATTAATGAGTTCACTTTTTTGTGGAATTTTAAGTGCGTATTCTGCATTTGTGGCTGTGATGGGCAGTTTGTACTGTTCGCTGGTAGATTTTAACCAGGTTACACCGCCATCGGTAGATTTTGCATAACATAAATCGTGGTTACTGGCCACATCCGGACTTTCGCGCCAAACCCACGACAAATGAATGGTACCCGCTTGATCTACAGCAACCTGCCAGTAAGCATTTCGCTGCCCTTCTCCGTCAATCATCCCGTCCTGTACCCTTGTCCACTTTTTGTTTTGCAGGCTGTAACGGTTAATCATCAGGTTTCCGTTGCCTGATCCGCCATCACGGTAAAAAAATAGCAGATCGCCATTGGCCAGCTTATAAAACTCGGGGTAACTTACCTTATTCTCTTTTGCCGAGGTCATTACCTGTTTATTGCCCAAGGTTAAGCCGCCAGCCGAAACCGATCTGGCATAATTCAAATTGTTGTTGTGCTGCCCCCAGGCAAGATGTATAAAACCATCCCCATCTACTATAATGCTGATCGATTTATGGGCATCAGTAGCATCGCCTTTATAAGCGGTGGTTTGGGTAATCCAAAGGCTTGCTCCGTTTTTACGTTTGGCCAACACTACATTTTGTGCGCTGTCGTAATAGGCTGCGTATTGAAAATCTTTAAAGGTTACTAAAGAATTTTTGCGAAAAATAACGGTGTTTACCGAATTATTGGCCCATCCGTTATTGGCTATGGTACTCAACTTTGTTTCTTGCGCAATACAGGTAAAATTTATTGCGGTGAATAAACAAATGAAAAATATACTCTTGTTAAGTGCTTGATACATTTTATGGTTTAGCTGCTCGGTTTCTTACATTTGGTAATGCCGAAGTACCGAAATTTTTAAGTTTTACACAGGGGGCTAAATCATACTTTGCAGGGGGCGTTTTAAGATAAATGCCTTTTAAAGCTTAAAATAGCGTAACTTTTATGTAGTAGCATTAATATTATAGTATTTATGAAAGCTCTTTCTGTGTTTCTTGATAAACTCCGAAGGTGTTAATTTAAACAGCTTCTGAAACTGCTCCCTAAAGTATTTACTATCGTTTATGCCCACCCTAAAAGCAGCTTCGTTGATGTTCAGATTGGTATTAATTAATAGTTCGGCTGCTTTTCTTAACCTGATGAAACGGATAAAACCGTTAATAGACTGACCTGAAGTGGCTTTTACCCTTTTGTAAAGGTTAGAATGGCTCATTCCAAGATCAGATGCCAGTGTTTTCACATTAAAGCTATCTTCCATCAGGTTTTCTTCAATCAGGGTAATACATTTTTGAAGAAAGCCTTTATCTTCTTGCGATACTTTGTGGGCATCAGATTTTAAGGTGATTTCGTTATAGAAATAAGATTGAAGATTGGTCCTGTTTTTAATGATGCTGTTGATTTTCGCTGTAAAAAGCTCTTTATCGAAAGGTTTGGTAATAAAATCGTAGGCACCAACTTCAATTCCCTGAAGTTTTACTTCCGGACTGGGATCGCCGGTTAATAAAATTACCGGGATGTGGCTCAGTGCCGAATCTTCTTTAATGGTTTTACAAAGCTCGATACCGTTAAGGCCATCCATATTTACATCGGAGATTACAATATCGGGTAAATATTCTTTGCAGCGTTTTAATCCATCGTTACCATTTTCGGCCCTGTAAATTTTAAAGTTGTCCTGAAATATGTGTTTGATGTAATCGATAATCTCCGGATTATCATCAATCACCAAAATCGAATGCAGGTCGGAAATCAACAATTCGAGGTTGCCTACATTTTCGGCCTCATTGCTTTCGGCCTCTTCTTCCTGCGCAATGAGTTCGTTTACATAGGTCAGTTCATTTTGAAAGATACCGTTGTGCTGCAAATTTGGTTCGCCAACCGGAATATCGATCAAAAATATTGTGCCTTTGCCCTGATTGGAGCGGAATGAAATTTTTCCTTTGTGCAGTTCCACAAAGTTTTTGGCCAGATATAAACCGATTCCGAAACCCATCTTTAACGATTCGTTCGACATGACCTTATAAAATTTATCGAAAAGTTTTTCGCCTACATGTGCCGGAATACCCGGACCGCTATCGCTCACTTCAATCTGCACGCGCATACCCACCGTTTTAACGCTAAAGTTTACAAAGCCACCTTTAGGCGTAAATTTTAATGCGTTAGAGAGCAGGTTAAAAAACACGATTTCGAGTTTGTCTTTATCCGCATAAATGTCCAAATCTTCTTCCTCACAATCAAAAGTATACTCGATGTGGTTGTTTTTGGCCAGATAATTAAAGCAGAGAAAAATTTCGTTGGTAAATTTATAGAGATTGATTCTTACAATTTTTAAAACGTCGTTTTCGCTCTCTGTTTTTCTGAACAGCAACAGTTGGTCGACCAAGCTTAATAACCGGCGCGAATTTCGGTAAACCACATTCAGGTCGTTCTTTTCCTGTCCGGCTTCTTTCTTGGTAATAATGTCTTTGATCGGATTAACGATTAAGGTTAATGGCGTTCTGAGCTCGTGTGAAATGTTGGTGAAAAAGCTCAGTTTTTTCTCGTTCAGGTCTTTCTCACGCTCCATTTTAAGGTTGGTAATTTCTACCTCATGTTTTAACCTCCGTTGCCGGTTGCGATAGGTTTGAAAAAGATAAAATAAGGATGAACCTAAAATCAGATAAATGCAGTACGCCCACCAGGTACGGTACCATGGAGGTAAAATCCTGATGATGACCACTTTTTCATTATTGCTCCAGGCCCCTTCGGTATCGGTGCTTTTGATGTGCAGCTTATATTCCCCTTCATTTAACCTCGAATAGTAGGCTGTGCTTAATTTGTTTACATAGTTCCAGTCCCTATCCCATCCTTCGAGGTAATAGGCATAAGAAATCTGATCCTGAAAAGAAAATTCGATGGCCGCATAATCAACCGAAATTACCGCTGCATTAAAGGGTATTTCGATGCGAGATAAATTAACTACCGATATATCTTTGTAATTGGAATCCTGATCGAGCGGAATATTGTTGATCCTAAAATCGGTAAGCACCATTTTAGGGATGCGTTTGTTCTTTTTAATGCTATCGGGCGAAAACAGGTTGAAACCGCCAATTCCACCAAATAAAAGGTTGCCGTTATCCAGCTTTAAAGCGGCATTGTAATTAAACTGATTGCTCTGTAAGCCATCGGTGGCATAATAATTTTTAAACGTGTGCTGGCTGACATCGAATTTCGACAAACCGTTATAGGTACTGCACCATAAATTTCCGCGGGCATCCTGCAGGATATTGAGTACCGAATTGCTTGGCAGTCCATCACTTTGGATATACCTTTTTATTTTTTTGGTACCGGGATTGAAATGCAATAAACCACCGCCTTCTGTTCCGATCCAGATCTGGTGGTTAAAGTCTTCCTGGATGGCCCTGATGGCAAAATTGATTTTGGTATACTCGTGTTTCTTGTATACAGGGTCAATTTTAATCAATTGGGTATAATTTCCTGCCCAGAGCCTGCCTTCCGAATCCTGAAAGAGGGTGTGGATATCTTTTAAGTTATGATCAAAAAGCTCAAATTTATCGCTGGTTTTATTGTAACGGTACAAAGCGCCACCTTTTGTGGTACCCACCCAGATGTTTTGCTGTTTATCCTGATAAAGTTTCCAAATGTTGGTATCATCAACGCCTTTATAGTTGTTAAAGCAATTGTAATGGACAAATTTCCTGTTTGTTTTATCAAAACGGTCTATCCCACCGCTAAAAGTAGCTACCCAGGTATTGTGATCGGCATCGCATAAAATACTGGTTACAAAATTACTGGTAAGTGAATTTGGATCGCTGGTTTTGGCATAATTGGTAAAGGTATTCTGTTTCTTGTTCCACACACTCAGGCCACCACCATCAGTTCCGATCCAAATATTTTTGTTTTCATCCTCACTAAACGACAGCACAAAATTGTTAATTAAGGAATTGTCTTTAAGCGGATCGTGTTTAATGGTGCTAAACTGTTCGCTTTCCTGATCGATGATGTTTACTCCCCCACGCAGGGTGGCTATCCACTTTCTCGATTCGCGGTCTTCATAAACCTGGGCAATAGAATTGCTGCTCAACAGGCCTTTTTCTTTCCCGGCAGTTAAATAACTTACTTTTTGGCTTTTGGTATTGTAAACGGTAATTCCTCCCCCATCTGTCGAAATCCACAGGTTTTGCTGTTTATCAAACAAAAGGCTCATGATGTTCTCATTGCTCAGATGCTGATTAAACCTGCTCAAACTTCCATCGGTTTTATCGAACTGAAAAAGGCCATGTTCTGTTCCAACCCAAAGCTTTTGCTTATCTCCTTTGGTAATACCGGTAACCGAGCGTAATGCTGCATTTACCAAAAGAAGGGTATTTTTGCCTGCATCGTAGCGGCATAGCCCAACATCTTTAATAAAAAGCCATAGCACCTGCTGTTCATCAACGTACAAAGCTTTTACAGAAAAATCGCTGTTTTTATTGTAAGTGATCCGCTGTGCTATGCTGCCGTCCTTTTTAAGCATAAACAGGCCTTTTTCGTCGGTAGCAACATAAACCGCTCCGTTAGTGCCAACTGCAATGGCATTAATGGCATAACTTATTTCATTCCGCTTTCCTTTTTCTTCGTAACTCAGTTGATGGAATTTGGAATCGGCATAATCATAGTATGAAATCCCTTTTTGTGTGCCTACCCAAACGCGGTTGTTGGCATCGCCGTTTAACACCGTAATGTGGTTGTTTACCAAAGAATGCTCATCGCCCCAACCATTTCTAAAAACCTTAAAATGGTAACCATCGTAGCGGTTTAAACCATCATAAGTACCCATCCACATAAAGCCGAAATGATCTAGGTATAAAGAGTTTACCACATTATTGGATAAGCCGTTTTCTACCCCCAAATATTTAATCGGAATGGCTGATGGCTGGGCAAAACAAATACCTGTACACATCCATACAAAGAGTATGAAGTACACAGAAACTTTCTGGATGTGGAACATAGAAAAAACAGTACCGGGCTATACTTGGTATGAAACGAATATACATATTTTCTCAAAGCCAGGCGGTTGCTGTGGTTTAGGATTATATAGCAAAAACGGTAAGATTTCTTCTACACCAACAAAATGTTATTGAGGCAGTATTCTGGCCACTTTTTTCTTCTTAGCCTGTATTTTAACAATCTCCCCGTAAGGTACTACACCGGCCATAGTGGCCCAATTTTGATAAGCCTCGGTGAGCTCGGCAACTTTTTGCGGCATAACTGCAGAGATGTCATTCAGCTCAGAGCGGTCTTTGTTTAAGTCGTACAGTTCCCATTTGGCGGGCCTTCCTGCCTTATATTCGCTTACCAATTTTAGATTGCCTAACCGTACAGCAGCATTGCCTTCGTGCTCCCAGAAAATTGGCTTTTGGTGTACAGCCACCTCTTTCCCTTCAATAACCGGAAGCAAACTTTTGCCCTGCAATGGCGTGATGGCATTTCCTTTATAACTGGCAGGATATTTTGCCTTGGCTACATCTACAATGGTAGCCATAATATCGGGCAAGAACCCATACTGATCGGTAAATTTACCCAACGATGCTTTGGGGATCGTTTTGGGCCAGTGTACAATTAAAGGTGTACTAATGCCACCTTCGTTTACCCAATGTTTATATTTTTTAAATGGCGTATTGGAAGCATTTGCCCACGATTGGCCATAACTGAGCATATAACCCAATTTTGTGCCGAGGTTTTGCGGCAAGCCGCCTCCCAGTTCGCCACCTTCGGCACAGGCACCGTTATCAGAAAGAAAAAATATAAGGGTATTGTCCAGTTCGCCTGAAGCCTCGAGCGTTTTAATTACACGGCCAATGTTCTGATCCATCCGATCGATCTGGGCAGCATAAAGCGCCATGCGATGGTCCATTTCATCCTGTTTTTCTGGCGAAAGGTTATCCCAGTCGGCACCATCGTCATCACTCAATAGCGAATTATCTGTTATTACTCCCAGCTTTTTCATACGTGCATACCTCTCTCTACGGAGTGCTTTCCAGCCGGCTTTATATTTGCCACGGTATTTCTTCACATCTGCTTCGAGTGCGTTTAAAGGCCAATGTGGACTGGTATACGCCAGATACATAAAAAACGGGGCTTTACTTTCCTTTTTGTTCTCACCCAGAAATTTAATGGCATAATCGGTTAATGCATCGGTAAGGTAAAAGTTTTCACCTTCGGGTGCTATTTTATTGTTCATGAGCATCAGTCCGCGCCCACCTGATGGATTAAAATAATTTGTTGCTCCTGCCAATAAGCCATAATATTTATCGAAACCGCGCTGCAAAGGCCATCTTTGTTCGCCATGGTAGCCAACATGCCATTTACCGCTCATTAAAGTTTGATAGCCTTTTGTTTTTAAAACTTCTGCAATGGTTACGCACTTGTTGTTTAAAGCGCCCTGGTAACCGGGAAGGTTATAATTAAAACTGGTACTGTCTTCAGGATCGTTAGACATATGACCGATACCAGCCTGGTGGGGATATAATCCGGTTAACAGTGATGCCCTTGTGGGGCAACACCTGGCACTGTTATAGAATTGCCTAAAACGGATGCCTCCTGCGGCAAGTTTATCCAAATTAGGGGTAGCCACCTCACTGCCATAACAACCAATATCGGCAAAACCCATATCATCGGCCATGATCAACAAAATATTTGGTGCTTTTACGGGCACAACAGGTTTCGGTTTGGTACCGCTAAAAAAGATCAGCAATGCTGCACAGCTAAAAATGGATATAAGTTTCTTCATAAATTGAAAGGAATTGGTAAACTAATGCAATACCCATTGTTTGGCTATCGCTCTTTTTTAAATTTGCTGATTTTATATTTTAAAAAATGTAAAACTATTGTTAACGATTAGGCCTCAGTTGGCTGTAAACTAATTCAACCTGTTTATTTAAAAAAACGATAACCGGATTTTATACTTTTATTTATTATTCAAATTTATAAAATCTATAGAACTAGTATAATTTATTGAGGTAATTATCTATACGGAAAGGCAATGAAATAAAGTTAATTGCTGAACGGAAGCTCTACGAAAAAGATAGTCCCTTTATCTGCTTTTCTTTCAAACCAGATTTTTCCGCCATGTGCATCTACAATCTGTTTTGATATGGCCAAACCAAGACCAAAAGGTTCTTCGCCATCAGTACCCTCCCGCTTCGCCTCTGTAAATACCTCGAAAATCCTTTTTTCCATATCAGGTGGAATGCCAATGCCTTCATCAGCAACGCCAATGCGTACAGCATCTGCAGTTTGCTCCATACTAATATCTATTGTTGCATGCTTTGGACTAAATTTAATTGCATTACCGATCAAATTGCTCATCACACGCCAAAGTTTTTCGCCACTCGCTAAAAGCATAATGTGTTTAACATGCAGGTTGATGATCTGTTTTTTAGCAGATGCACTATTCCGTAAAAGGGCCACACAGTACTCAAGGAGTTCGGCCAAATCAATCTGCACTTTGTTAAGTTTTTCTGTTTTAAACTGTAAATGCAACAGGTCGTTAACCAGTGTGAGCGAATTTTTACTGGAATCTTTAATAAGCTTAAGCATTTCCAGATCTGCGGCTGAACGATCATCTTCATCAATCATCAGGTTACTTAGTAAATGTATGCCGGCAATGGGGCTTCGAAGGTCGTGGGCTACAATTTTAAGCATTTGCGTATTCTCGGTCTGGCTTTGCTCTAAAGCAACCAGGGTTCCTTTCAGCTTATCATTCTGAATGGTTACCTGTTCATTTAATTTCTTTATCTTTTTTAAATTTTTCCTGATCACAATTAATATCACCAAGGCTAGTAAACAAACAATTGTGATCACAATGATTAAGGCCACCTGGTATCGCGACCGTACAATAAGTGCAGTAACCTCTTGTTCTTTAAGCGCGTAATCCATGTAATCAATACTGGCTGAGTTGTTCAGTTTGATCTCTTGTCCATCTAATTCAATTAGCTTGCGCCCATATATTACAGCCTTGGCATTATCGCCACGTGAGCGGTAAAATTCGAACAATGATTTTGTAATTACCTTGCTGTAAGGCAAAAACCCACATTCGTTAGAAACTTTAAGTGCCTCTTGATACCTTCGCTACAGCAAGCGCTGAATCTTTTTTGGCCAAAACACCTCCTATAATGGCCAACTGATCAATAGAGGTGAGAAATAGCTTTTTTTGTATTGCAATATCTGTAAGACGCAGGTATATTTGAAGTCCCTCCTTTTCTTTTCCTTGTGCTAATAAATCACTTGCAATAACTGATTGCAGTGTTAATAATTGCCGCTCATCATGATATTTTTCACTGATTTTTTGTACCCTATCAATATTATACTTTGTTGCTTTCTTACTAAATTTTTGTGGAAATGTGAACAGGTAGTTCGAAATAACTAGGCCCATAATCGAATCACGGCTGAGTTGATTGCCCATTTTGGTAGCGGCATCAAACCATTTAACAGATTGCTCATCCTTACCAATGCTATAATACGTAATTGCAAGGTTCATCATGGTTTGTACGATGTTTACCGAATCGCCAAGTGAAATATAATTAGCATGGGCTAAACTATAATAGTAAAGCGCAAGTTGATTGCTTCCCTTTAAATTAAAAAAAACACCAAGGTTATTTAATGCATCGGCTTTACCTTTTTCATAATTGTGTCTTAAAGAAATTTCTCTTGCCTGTTTTGCCAGGTAAAAGGTGCTGTCTACATTGCTTTCGTACATTAACATGGCAAGCCGGTTAAGGGCATTAACGTATTTAACACTGTCTGATATTGTTTTCAGTGATGCCCTGAGCTCGCCCACTTCGGGCAATTGCGCAAAACAGAAGAAGTTTACAGAAAAAAGGAAGTAAACCGATAGTAGTATCTTTCTTATCATATCCTTATTAAAAACACCTATATTTTTCTGCTTATCAACAAACCAAACATCATTTTAATTCACTCAGAATGAGCGCAAAATAGCAGGTTAACGGGATGAGTTTAATTTGTTAGATAAATATAATAAAATGGGTTAGTTAAATATACAAAAGCCAATAACCTATCAAGGAATTAATTCACATTAAACCGAATCTTAGAAATTCCATCAAAGAATAAAAATGTATTATTTATTATTACACATAAACGTGATTTGCAGATAATGATACAATAGTCCTATCAAAAAAACGCGATTGTCGTGTAATTTTACGGCTATGACGCGCATTGATACCCAAACACCCATCCAACAACTGGAGCAGCTTAAAATTGGAGATGTTATATCCGATAATTTAGGTACTTATGGTGAGATTAAGAGTATTGAAGTTTTAAAGCACAAAAAATCTTTAACTTACTATTTCAGGATTAAATCAGGCAAACTTATACTCGCTTTGAGGTAGGGAGGGTTTATTGACCATTGGTTTATTGGTCATTGGTTTATTGGTTCATGGTTGATAGCCGCATGGCATAATCGTGAAGCCTTAAATCTTAATGGTTAAAAAAGTTCATTGGTTGTTGGTTCATTGGTTGTTGGTTCATTGGTCATTGGTCAATGGTTTATTGGTTCATGGTTGATAGCCGCATGGCATAATCGTGAAGCCTTAAATCTTAATAGTTAAAAAAGTTCATTGGTTATTGGTTCATTGGATATTGGTCTATTGCTTCATGGTTGATAGCCGCATGGCATAAGTCCAAAACCTTAATTCTCTTAACTACTTAATGGTAAAAAAGTTCATTGGTCATTGATTATTGGTTATTGTTTCATTTGGTTATTGGTCTATTGCTTCATGGTTGAACGCCATATCGAATAGGTCCAAAACCTTAATTCTCTTAACTACTTAATGGATTAAAAGAGTCCATTGACTATTGCGTAATGCGCGTGCATTTCATTTAATTGGCCTAAATAATGAAAGTTACTTCATAAAAAAGACTGCTGTATTCTTATGAGCGGTATGCATACGCCAGCTTGCAGATTACTTGATATCGGAATGACCGAGATTCATCGTTGGATTTACCTCATCGCGTATAAGCTGTTTCAACTCTTTAATTTCCGGAAAACGCTGCATCTGTTTTCTATCGAAAATCTGTTTTCCGTTTACGGTTACGGTAAAAACACCAGATACTTCACTGGGCATTAAAACCACGCCCTTTATTTCATCAACAAAAGTGGTTAATATTTCTTGCGCCATATAAGCCGAACGTAACATCCAGCCACATTTAGGGCAATAAGTTATGCTGATTAAGGGTTTTTCCATGCTATTTTTTTTAAGCAATGTTACTGAAAATATAGAGTTTTAAGAAGGGATAATGTTTGATTTGTCATACTACAATGGCTTGTCAAATCGTTAAAAATATCAGCTTATCTTTTCTTTTCGCTATCCGGCCTAAATATAATGTAGAACACAAATACACCTGCCAATAAAAATACAATGCCTAAAATCAAATTTGCCCTATCGTCCATAAGTAAATAACAGAATTTTGGATAAATGGTTGAAATTTACATACAACCTGAAAGGGTAGGAATAATCGCGACTGAACAAAATGAACTAAACAAGTTTAACCTTTATCTGTTGTCAAAACAGAAAAGGGTATCCATATCCATGTTTACCCCTTTCCAATTACTCCCGTGTTAGAGGAATTATAATTACATCGATTAAGCACTTTTTGTTTGCTTAGTCTAGATCATCATACACCGAATGTGCGATAATCAGATAGTATAAGTACTTACTTATCATTTGCAGACCCGTACTCAAATAGCCCTTTTTATGTCTTTTATAGCCACCTTAATATTGGTAAACAACGGCTAATTTTACGGCTTATATCAGTAAACATGAACAGCGAAAATATTTTAACGGCAAGTGTTACCATAAACCGACCGGTTGAAATGGTTTGGGAACTTTGGAACGAACCTGCACATATTGCCAAATGGAACGCTCCTTCGGATGAATGGATCAACGAAAAAATTGAAAACAACCTCACTCTAGGTGGTGGCTTTTTGTATGCCATGGCCAAGAAAGATGGCAGCGAACATTTCGATTTTAGCGGTACCTACACCGAAATTGTAACACACCAGAGCATTGCCTACAACTTGGATGACGGGCGAAAATCGAGGATTACCTTTAACGGAAGCCAGCCTGTTATACTTATCGAAACCTTTGAGCCTGTAACCCATCTCGATCTGGCCATGCAACAGGCTTTCTGCCAATCGGGACTGAACCAGCTTAAAGCTTATGCTGAACAGCTATAACAGGCTTCTTTTTAGGCTTTTTGCGCTTCTTCCACCAAATGATAAATCCGGTAACAGGTAAACTTGCCGCAACCAGGGCCGCTAAAAAGGAAAGTATTTTATTGGGCAATCCCAAAAGCCTGCCGGTATGCAGGTCGTAATTGGTGGCTTCGATCAGATCGGCTCCATTGTTATCCCTGTACAATTTAGATCGAATCATTGCTCCCGTTGCTTCCTCGTAAAAAAAGGTATTCTGGTTGCGTGCCCAACGGTATGGATAAATCATCCTTAAACGCAGTTCTCCCTTCCCGCGTAGCGAAAAACTGGTAGAAATAGCCCCGGGGTATTTGATTTTGGCTTCAGTATAAATCCTATTGTAGCGTTGTGGCAGTGGATCAATATGTGCAGGCTTAACCGCAACAATGGCTTTCCCCTGCCCCAGCTTAGTGCCTGTAAAAAAGCTTGCAGCATTCTTTACGCCTTTAAAGGCAAAAAACAATCCGCTCAAAGCGGTAACCAATAATATGAGCGAGGCATAAAAACCCAGTACATTGTGCAGGTCGTAGTTGAGGCGTTTAAAAGAGGCTTTTCTTTTTATGGTTAACGATTGTTTTAACAAACGCATCTGTCCGGGAAACCAGAGTACAAGTCCGGTGATCAGCATCAGTACAAAAATAACCACCGACCAGTTCATGATAAATTCTCCGGTTTTACCCAACAACAATGACGTATGGATGTGTTCTACAATTTGGAGCCAATCTTCGGTACCCTTTTTTACTAAAACGGCATTATAGGGATTAAAATAGTAAACAGTACCCTTTTTTGTGGTAACCTCTACCGTTGCATTTGGCAAAGCATCTTCAATGCGGATTAGCCTAAGCTCATCTTTTGGCGAAAGTTTTTCGAAACCTGAAATGATTTTATCCAAGCCCACAAAAGGCTTCTCCTGTGGTGCCACATAACGGAAATCTTTTTGGGTGTAATCCCTGATTTCTTCTTCAAAAACATACAGCGCACCTGTAATACTGATGATTATAACCACCAAACCGGTGGCCAGCCCTAACCAAAGGTGGATATTTCTGACCAGATTTTTAAAGCTCCTGTTTTTCATCGCTTAAAAAGCATAACCTGCAGAAAGGTTAAACCTACGGCCATTTCCACGCACATAATTTACATTACTGCCGTAAAACTGAGATATTGCCGGATAATATACTTTATTCAACAGGTTTTCGACACCCAAAGATAGTTTTAAAGGTTGTGTAACCTGGTACACCGCAGCAACGTTAAATAGGTTAAAGGCTTTTACAGGTCCTTCGCCGATTAAATATTTGCCCGCAGCGCTGGCTTTAAAACGGTCGCGGTTGCCCACACGCGTCCAGTTTACATCTAAACTTAGGTTTTTAACACCCGAATATTTAAAATATACCGTGGTTTTAGATGGCGGGATACGGGTGGTATTCAGGTACACATCTTTATCGCCGTTAAAATTGCCATCATCATCTACATCTCCTTTACCTTCTACCTGCGCATAGTTGCCGCCAATGCTTAAATCGCGTAAAACCTGGTAATCGGCCTGTATTTCGAAACCATATACCCGCTCCGGGATCCGTTGCGAAATGTAAGTTCCATTAACTTCTAAAAGATTGGCTCCCAATTTTGAGGTACTGTAATAATAAGCTGCGCTGAAGTTCAGTTTACCAATGTTACTGCTAAAACCTGCTTCATAATTGTTCACAATAATCGGTTTGGTTTCCAACTGCGATAATGTATTGCTTTTTGCAGCCCTTAATACCCTGCCAAGTTCGAACACCGAAAATGATTGTGCATAACTAACAAAAGGGTTAAAGAACCTGAATTTAGAATAACGTGCCCCTGCATTAAATACCAGGGCATTGTAGTTTAACTTACCACCCTGTACAGCTATACTTCCCGCACCGTTGGCACCTGTAGCCAAAGTATTAAAATCATCTACATCGATATTGATGTTTTCTACCCTTAAACCGCCTTTAATGGTTAAATCATTTAGCAGAGTTGCAGAAGCCTGTAAATACGGTGCAAAGTTGGTCATCCGCATATCCGGTACCCATAAACGGCCATCGGTTAAACTTTGCGCTGTTTTATCGTTCATTAAATCTAAACCATAATTTAGCTGCATGGGCACCTGTGCAGTGAGGTTAAATGGGGTGTTCAGGTTTACCCTTGCCCCTTTTTTGGTTGAAGTAATGGCCGACTGTCCGCTTCCAAAAAATGATGCCGAATTGGAATAAATGGTATAAAAATCCTGATAATAAACATTGGCCGTTAAATCGGTTTTGCCGAAAATCTGTTGGTTGGTATATTGCAAATTTGCATTGTGGTTAAAACGGGTACCCTCATCTTCACCCAATCGGGTTCCGTAAATACCAATGGCCGGCGACTGACCGTAAACGCCATCTTTGGTTACATATTTAGAATGTTGCCTCGAACTAAAATAATTGTACATTACCTGTAAACGCTGTTTATCCGTAAAGTTATAGCCCAGTTTTACAAAACCATTGTAAGATTTGGTTTCACCCAGGCCATATTCGGGCGAAAGTACCAGGCCATCAGCATCGCGAAAAACACCTGTTTTTTCATACATGCCACTCACCAGGTAATCAAATTTACCTTCCTTACCATAAAGCTGCTGCGAAAAACGGTAACCGATCGTGCTATCGCCCTTTAAGTTTCCGGTAATTCCGGCCTGGGTATATCCGCCAAACGATTTGCCTTTATCTGCTTTTTTGGTAATGTAATTAATCAGACCGCCTTCGGCACCATTGCCGTAAATGGCTGTAGCCCCTTTAATTACCTCTACACGTTCTATAACCGAAGGGTCGATACTGCGGATATCCCTACCTCCTGCCCTTAAAGGTGTAGATTGTGGAATACCATCGATCAATACCAATACGTTCCGGCCCCGCAAAGTTTGTCCGGAGTTACCAGTCTGGTTGGTAGAAAAACCCAATCCGGGTACACTATAAGAAAGTATATTGGCTAAATTCGGACTGATGGTTGATTGTGTATTCAATTCTTTTGCCGTAAGCACCGTTACCGAAGAAGGTGTTTGCGATAAAGACTCTGGCCTTCTGCTGGCCGAAACAATAACATCGTTAAGTTCGGAGCGCTGTTCCTTTAACATAAAAGTAACCACTGCTGTATCGTTTGCAAGTACCGATACCTGCTGCTCTAACAGGTCGTAACCCGTAATTGAAACCCGAACCTGCTGGCTACCCACCGGTACAGCCATGATTTTAAAAACACCCGTTTTACCTGAAGTGGTTTTAATACCCTGTTTTTTAACCTGAATATTGGCAAAGGGAATGCCGTTTCCTAACGAATCGACAACCTTTCCACTAATGGTTCCTTTTTCTGTTTGTGCAAAAAGCGTAAGCGCTGAGAAAATAAAGAGAGACGTGGCTAAAAATCTGGTGTATACGTGCTTCATTCAATTAAAAATTTCGGCAAAGCTAACATTATTTAGACTCGTTAAAAATAAAAGATAAAAATATTATGCTAAACGATCCAAAAACTGATCATTTTGAAATAAATGAGGCATCAGGTTTATTTTATCTGATATTTGTGTTTATAATTTTTAAAATGCTGGAAATAAAGACGAAGTACGCAATGGTAACCGGGGCCAGCAAAGGCATTGGCAGATCGATGGCCATTGCTTTGGCCAAAAGAAAAATGAACCTATTGCTTATTGCCCGCTCATCTAACGAACTGATTGCTTTACAGCAGGATATTAAAAGCCAATATGGCGTAGAAGTGAATGTTCTGCCCATCGATCTTAGCCTGCCCGGATCGCCTAAACAGGTGCTCGGCTGGATACAACAAAACAACTACCCAATACAGGTACTCATCAATAATGCCGGTTATGGTTTGTGGGGCAAATTTGCCGAACTGGATCTGGCTGAACAATTGGCGATGTGCCAGTTAAACATGACTAGCATTGTTTCTTTATGCCATTTGCTTTTGCCCGTACTTTCGAACGAAAAACAGGCTTATATCCTCAACGTTTCGAGCACCGCAGCCTACCAGGCCGTACCAACACTGGCCATTTATTCGGCTACAAAGGCTTTTGTACTGTCGTTTACAAGGGCTTTTAGGTTCGAGCTTAAAGATGGTCCGGTTTCGGTGAGCTGTTTAAGTCCTGGCCCTGTTGATACGGGTTTTGCCCACCGCGCAGGCTTAGATGCCTTTAATAAAATGGCCGAAAAGTTTAACATGAGGCCCGATGAAGTGGCCGAAATTGCCATAAAAGGAATGTTGGCCAAAAAATCAGAAATTATTCCGGGTTTTACCAATATCATCAGCGTGTATGCCAACAGGATATTGCCAAAAGGGTTTATCGAAAAAACCGCCGCAGGCATTTATAAAACTTAACCCCAATCAGCCAACAAAATCCGAACATTGCTGCGTTTGTATATGAGCAGATTTAACAGGTGTTCGGCATGAATTAAAATGATAAACGTTTTCTGGAGCATTGTTTTATTGCTTGCGAGGAGTTAAATACAGAAATTGTAAATTACATGATTTGTAACCCTAAGAACATATGTGAGTTTACGGGAAAGAATAAAAATGGATGCCATAATTAAACCCAGGCATCCATTTTGTTAAGAGTAATGTACTACTATAAGATGTTGCCAGACTGGGCCGGTAACGAATAAGAAGATTAAGGATGCAACGCAACAGACTATCCCAATTGTATATTTGGTTTTTCTATCCAGATTATAGAATACAGCAGATAGAGAGGCCCCAACTAAAGATAAAACATAACCTGCTGTATTCATTTTAGTTAAAAATTTAAGAATCCTAACATAATTACTATCGACGCTATATAATGCACCAATAGAAATTATGCGATCACCTTTCGCTGGCATAAACATGGCCTCTTTTACTGTATAAAAAATACCTCGAGGGCCAAACAAAAATAAAAATAGCTCAATTGCGCAGATGAATAATGCTATAAAATAGATAATTTTTAAAATTTTCATGCCGTAATAATTAGAGTATCTGCATGCCAATAGGAAAAAAATATTACCTTCCAAAAAGCTTATCATTTTCCTTTTCCATAGTTACCCATCCTAACCAATAATCAAGTCCGGTTTTTCCTGCACCAGTTGGGTCTATCACAAAAAAATCTGCGATTATTTCGTAGCTCTTTCTTGTTTCTATTTCTTTTAAAAAGTAAGTTATGCATTCTAGTAATTTCGAAAAAGATGAAAAAATAATTTCACTTAATCCGCCCATATCACCGCCGAACTCATGGTCGTAGACCCTAATTGGAAATTCATTGTCATTTACCATATGTCTACCATCAAAAACCAGAGGGCAAGTATCGTTTCCCTCATCAGCAAAAGGATATAATTGCGCATCAATAAGATCTTCTGCCAAAGAGTAGTCCAGGTTATCAATAATTTGCTGCAGCGGTTCAGTTGGCGATGAAATAGGTAATCCCATCAACTGGCATGAACAATCCAGGAAAAAATATTGCTTATGCCACTCAATAAAGCTTTTGGGGAATTTTACGCCGAACCTCTGCTCAATTTTGTTGTAATCAATATCTGTTAGTGTTCCATCAATTGGTTTCCAAATATACCAGCCATAAGTATCTAAAGGAGAATCCATCATCTCTTGAGGCGTTTTGTCCGTAAAAACAGTTTTTAATTCCTGAGAGAAAAACTGTTCGAAAAAATCTCCAATTAGTTTCTGTTTACCTGCCATTTTTTGTTGGTTTTAAAACAATATGAGTAAAATCCAACATTGAAGCAAAAGATCCTAATATATTGAGTAAAAATTCTGTAGAAGATAGGTCGTGTTTGTGAACAATCTGATTTATAACCAGAACATTAACGATCATCTGTTTCCGGATCTGCTGGTGTAGGCGGTGCTTCTTCCTGTAGTTTTGCAATAATTTCTTTCATTTTAGGCAAACCAAAATAATTATGCTGCTCAATTATTTTGATCACCTCTGGGTGCGAAACAGAAAGATTATACAACGATGAGCCTGCATTATTCCATACCAAAGATGATTCTACCCTTTTATATTTTTCTATCGCAGGGTTTTCGATATTGGCAATATTAGCCACAATTTCGGCTTTTTCTAATGAGGTGAATTTTTTGGAGGGGTCTTCAGTAAAAACTTTATAACTGTCATCTTTTGCATCCCCATCATATAATACATACATAAAATCACCTAAAGCATAAATAAAATGGTTATTTGAGGCATTGGTATTTTCTTCTATATATTTCAATAAGCCTTTTCTAATCTGTAATTTCTTAAAACTATCTTTTACAAAAATCAAATCTGCAATTAGCTCTCCACGATTAGGATTTCCATTATATATAGAATCCAGCATCATTTTATTTATTTTCGGTTCTTTGTCATAGCCATATTGTTCCAATAGTCTACATAAAAAATATTTATCGTTATTAAAAAGCCAAGCGAAACTAACTTTATCGTTATTAAATAGATATTTGTTTCTATGAATATGATTAGGTTCAATGGTGATTTTATAGCTGTTATCACTGTTTATTCGGATTAAGTCATCCAAAAATTGGATATCAAAAAATAAATGTTCCTTTTTTAATAAATAATAATTATCATAGTATGTAACATCTTCGAATTCATTTTTCACCATTTTATTATAGTCTTCTTTTTGATGACCAAACAGTGTAATATAATTATCTGTTACATGTATTCTATAATGAGTTTTTTTTTAAATTATCTATCCCAAATATCTCTTTAATTCTTTCATTAAATACCTCATCGCTAACAGGTCTGAATCCATTGTTTTTTAAGCCTTCAAACATTACTATAGAAGCCAGTTCCAAATCTCTTCCTGTCATTCTATATGAGGGGCTAAAAGACTCTTCTTCACTATCTACTCTTTTTTGAAATTCTATGTGTTGTTTAATTTCTTCTAATGTTTTTATAGGTATCATTGTTTTTTGTGTTTCTTGATCTATAATTGAATTGCTATGATTGACTTTATTCTTACAACTTATAATAAGTAAAGTAATAAGAGAAACCAATATTGCTTTTGTTTTCATATATTTTAATTTAAGTTGTCTTATTTGCTTTTGTTTTGTTCTTATCTTTTATACCAAATTTCTTGTTTATATCAGCAGAGCTTACATAAATGTCACTTTCTTTCAATTTGTCCACATCTTTAGTTTCATAATCTGCAGGAATATAAAAGCCCTCAAATCTTTTTGTAATGCCCCCATGGGTGAAGGTTTTCCCATAACTACTTAAGCGAATAGAGTCCGCCTGATTTCCACCGAGTAGAATAAATTTACCGTCTTTGGTTTTACCATATAAAAATCCGGTATGTCCTTTTCCTGAGCCATCGGTTGCTTTATAAACTACCAAACAGCCATAAATTGGATAAGGTATTTGTTTATACTTAGGGTTATTTATTGGAGCTAATGAACTTGCTGAATTAGAATGACTGTAGGGCTGATTTTTATTTTTTGAATTCTTTGTCCTACTAATACACCAGTTCATGTAAGCTGCGCACCAAGGCCCTTTTTTAGAATGGGTTGGCTCTTCATCATTTCCGCAATATTTAAGGTACGCTTTAGCTTTTGAATACATAGGTTCATCCCCTTCATCGCAACCTTTCATCGCCTTTGCTTCATTTAATGCAACCTCCATCCAAGGTGCTCGGTTACCTATAATTTTTGTCTCAATTTCTCTCCAATCGCAATCTTTTGTATTAAATATTTTTGAGGTATAATCATCAAACGCAGTTTGTTTTTGAATATGACTATCTCCAATATTGTTGCCAACCCTTTCAGAGATTTTTTCGGTTGTTGGCTTATTATTAGATTTCGCAATCAGCCCATTCCATTTAAAAAAGGCCATTGAAGTTAATACTGCAATTTTAATATCCTTGGCTACGAGGTCTGAATTTTTAAGAATATCTACTTTTTCATATTTTAGGGTGTAGGCATTTGCTTTGCTATAATTTTCTCTTCCTGTAAGCTGTATCAAACCTTTACCCCGAAAATTCCATCCATCCCCCTCTTGGGTGTTACCAATCCTGTTATTGATATTGCGGTTCTTATCTGCATAAGCAAGGTTGGCAATCATTTCTGGATTTGCAGCATGATCTTTAGTCCGCCCATATTTATAGGCATCATCCGTATGTTTGGCAAAATAGGAAAATGGAGGAGCATCTCTCTTTCCCGTTTTCTTATCCAGATTGCCATTAACCAATGTATCTGCACTATAATTCATGTTTTCTCCAGTTTTCACATGGAGTTTGGTTCCTGATTCTACCCTAATTTGGGCAAAAAAATGTGCCTTAACCCAGCAGGTGTTCATGCCAAGGTCTGCCATGTATTTGTTGTAAGTATTGGCAACGGTATGAAGTGTAGCACTATCTGCATCTTTAAAAATTTGTTTCAGTTCATCAACGGTGATATCTTTATTGCACCTCGGGCAATCGCCATGACCGCTACCCCTCTGTTCGACCACCCCTACCAATGCTTTACCTCCGTTAGCGGGTACATCATTTTTAAATGCTACCAAAGTATTGCTGGTACCGAAAAACTCCATTTCTGCTATTACTGCATAAAAACGGTGAAGCTTTTCGCTATAAGTCTTTTCCCAGCTTTTATTTAAGGTAAAATCGAACTCCACTAACCCACCTGAGCTTACTGCATATTCTTTGCTGTGCACCAAGGTGTCTTTTCTCATGTAATCTGCTCCTAAGCGACTTTCTTTACGGTAAATTTTAACGGTTAAATTTTTTGCGCTGAGGTTTCGCGTGCGGATGCGGCATTTCATCTTACTTCCATACAGTGCCTGGATAACAGGCTTGTTTTCGTTCAAAAAATCGATGCTAACAATCTCTTCTTTGGTTACCAGTTTTAGCTTTTGCAAGGGTTGAGGAATATCGCCATTTAATATTTCATATTTTTTATCTTCCGAATGTATCTTAAAATAAAATTCTGTCCCTTCTTTTAGCAGTTTCTTGTACTTATCGGCATAAGGAATGAAATCGTATCTGTCGAGATTTAGCACCTGGCTTTGTGGAACTTTAAAACCGGTTATAATATGGATGGCTTTGGCCTTGCCAGTGCTATCGAGGTAACCATATTCTAAGTTCACAATTAAGCCTTCGGCAGCTTTAAATTTAATGTAGGCACGGCTAGGTTCATTCCAGCCTGTTTTTATCTTTTTACCGCCCTCGGGATATTCCCATTGCGCCAATGTAATTTCGGGCTGGGCAACTACTACTTTTACCGCAATTTTCTCACTTGGTTGTAGCATAAATGCCTGTATGGTATACTCGCCGGGCTCATCGAACTGGTGGTTTATGGTTTCGCCGGTTTTGGACGAAAATGCTTCAATAGATCTGCCATTAGCATCTTTACAAATCCATTTTACAGCAGTAATTTCCTGGGGTAATGCCGGTAATATTTTAAATTGATCTTTTACACTAAAGATGATTTTTTCATAAACTCGGGTACTTTCGCAAGAAGCAATAAGCGATTTAATTCCATTTTTCAAGGCCTGTATCTGCCCTGATTGTTTTGGAATGCCATTAAAACAGGCAGATAATACATACGTGCATTCTTCATCGCATATCACCTGGGCACTGTTTCCAGTTGTCGACAATAATGTAGGGATGCCTTTACCACCTGTTTTGGTTACCGTCCAAGTGGTTGTACTAATGTTGCCAGGTAGTGCCGCCGATTCGAAAAGACTTTTAAGCCTAAATTCAATAGGAACATTTATCCTTACTTTAGTGCTTCCATCTGGAGTACTTACCGTTTCGATCTCATTTTCTTTAACGGTAAATGGCTTAGTTACTTTTTTATCTCCATTGGTTTTGCCGTAAGCTTCAATGAGATAGGTTCCTGCTTTTTTAAAGGTAATGGTGAGCGTTTCGCCTGCATCACTACGCAATTGCAAGGGGGTGCCATTTATATCATAAATTACCCAGTTTACGCGCTGTTTATCTGCATCTGTTGGCTTGCCTGTAAAATTGGCTTTAAAAGTAATTGGGGTATTGAGGGGCTGCCGATCATCGTATTTTAGGGGACTTATCGATTTTACTGTTGCCCCATCTTCGTCTTCATTTTTTGCTTCTTGCTCAGTATGGATCAATTCTTCTGTGAGCAACGGCCCATCGGCCGCCCAGCTACCTGCTTTGGCATTTTCTAACTCTAGTGAAGTAATGTTCGCTTGCTGTCCATGCTGTACTATTTTTACATTTCCACCTTTTGCATTACAAATAGCAGTGCTTTTATCCGTTAAAGCATAAGCGCCATTGGGCAGTTCTACCTTCTCATAATAATCTTTCCATTGTAAATTGGCAGTACAGGGCACCGGTTTACTCGGGTCTGGCACTTTGCATTGACCGAAATTAAGGTTTAACAGTTTGTTTTCTAAAGTGCTTGCTATGAATTTTGTTTCCCCATTTTCATTAATCACGTATTTATTATGGCTGAGAACTTTCAACTGTTTTGGAGATGGATCTACCGCCTTATCGCAGGTGCATTTAGCGCCATGGCAGACTAATAATTGGGTGATTGCTGTATCTTGATTAGGCTCATCCATTTCTGAAATATCAACTGGTGTTGATATCTCTTTGTTATCGCCCATCTCATGATCGGTTATCACCTCATTATTGGCACTTAATTCAGGATCTGTATTCCAATTCATTATGGTTTATTTAATTGGTTGTTAAACTGATCTTTATTTTTTTTTCGTAATTGTTTGCCGTTAATGAATAATTGCTTTCCAGAGCATTACACCAAGCCGTATTGTGGTCGAACTGATAAAATCCATCGACACTAATTTCTGCCTTGGATTCACCTGTCTTTGATTTTAGCCAACCATTAATTTCTGATTGATCAACCGGGTTGTTACCTTCGCCTGAAAATTTAATTACCTGCGCATTTTGGAGCGTCCAGATTTCATTAAATTGAATTGGCCAAGGACATAAACCAGATATTTTTCTATTACAACTGAACTTGTTTTCCGTAAAGACGGCATCATAAACTCCTCTGAAATATTCGTTCATGAATAAATCCTGCATTATATGATTCATTAAGGTTTCGCCAGGTAACATCTTTTTGTCGATGGTTGTTAAAGCGGAGCTTATCCAATCTCCAGTATAGCCAATTGATAAATTTGCCCTAATTGCGAGCCAATTTTTCCATAACTCATTTTGTTGCTCAACTTTAACAGGCATTCCGGTGAAACCCAGTTTCAGGGTTAATTGATGTAGTACTGTTGAAACTTCATGCACAAAAGCATCAGTATTGTTGTTGTTGTGTAAGCCATCTGTTAAAATGGGCTTGCGCCATATTTCTATGCATTGCTCACCAGTCCAAAATGAAGTTTTTTGCGGAAAAATTTGCAAATCAAAAAGCCTGTTACTGTTCGTATCCTTATTTTTGGTCTTTTCAAAAACCTCAACTTTGAAAAGCATGTTTAAAGGTGAGCTTAAAGGTTTGTATTGAATTTTAATCATACATATATTATTTGTAGCCTGATAGAAATCATTTTTTTCATTTTACAGGCCCATATGCGCCATAATTTATTTTACTCCCACTCTGCAACAGCACTTCTTTCTTGGCATTAAACTCTATATTCCCTTTTGTAGCAAGCCATTTTAGCCTTCCTGCGTTTTCGGTTATGGTTTTAGCGATATATTTAATGGTTCCCATTTTTAAAACAATTTAACTTTGCTGCCACTTTTGTTCACAATTTCCTGAGCACTGTGCATTTCAATATTATCATTGGTGCTGCTCAGGCTAATATGTTCGGCTGTTTTTTCGATACTGGCAGCAGTTTTACTGATATTATCATTGGCAGCCAAAGTGATGTTTTCTGCCATTACTGAATGGTTTTCGCCTGCATTACAAGCAATATTTCCTCCAGCGTTCTTGTAGATATGATCGCCTGCAGATATTGAGACATTTTGTTCAGCATTGATATCTATATTTTTAGCGCGGATATTGATGTTTTCTGGAGCAGAAATTTCGATGCTTGAGGTGCTGGTATCAAACCTGATCACATTGTTGTTTCTATCTGTTATGGTAATGGTTTCAGCTCCTGATGTATCATTAAAGACTACTAAATGTCCGCTTCTGGTCGCAATCGTTTTCAAGTGATTGTTTTCGTATCCCCCAGCACCATTAATGCCATGGAAAATGCTGCCCATTACAATCGGCCTGGCAATGTTTCCATCTTCAAAAGTTACGGCCACCTGATCACCAATTTCGGGTACAAAAACAAAACCTCTATTTGTATTTACCTGCACACTGCTTCCAGCATCTGGTGTAATTATCCTTAACCATTCGGTAACATCATTGGTTAAACATTCCCATTTAAACTTTACTTTAATCCGGCCCTGACCTAGCGGATCGTTATTATCGACCACATCTGCCAGTTGCATACCTGGGTTAGGCTTTTGATTATCCTTTACTAAAATGCACTCAGTTGTGGCTAATAATCCTTCAAAAGTATTGTGGTATCTGCCGGCAACATCTATATGGTGATTAATTTTTGTAATCAGGAATTTGCCCAAACTTTCAGTGATAAATGCAGTATCCTGCCTCATACTCATTGTAATTTCTGCAATACATCCAACACGGAGTGCCGCATTATCTCCTTTGGCACTAATTTTTAAAAGTTCCGATATATTGGCCTCCTCTTCATTTTCCAGGTAGTTTTTAAGGTCATGGCTATTATCTATGTGGGTGAGCGACGGTTGACTAAAAGCTTTGCTATAAGCGTTATTGGATGTCTGTATTGCATGTGATAAATCGGGCATACTATCATTTTTACTACTGCTTTCACCCTGAAGCATTTCATCCTGTTTTGGATTATATGTAAAAATTTTTGTCTTGATCGGAGAAATTCCAAGCGCATACTGAAGGTCCTGAACATCGCGGCCATAAAATAAAGAAACTTCCATCTGTTTATCTGGCTTGCCAAAATTGAGCTGTTTCCCATCATAAAAAAACCACTCATGGTACTCGCCCGATAATCGGTTTAGAAATTCAAAATCACTTTCCTTATATTGAATGAGATGGTCAATGGGTGTTTTACGATTAGGATTGCTAATGAGCTTAAGATCATTTTCGGGGATATCCTTTGTAACCAGTGCCACAATCTCATTTAAGTCTTTAGCAAGATAGGAGCCCAAGTCTGCTCCCCGGTCAATCAAAATAGTGGGACTGTAGCCACTCACGATAAGTACGCCATGATAACCATGGCTCTGCGCCAGCTCAACTTTGGTAACCAGACCGACAAATTCTTACATTTTGTTAATATCATGACCAAAAGAAGCCGTAAGTGTTTTACCAACAAAGTGGCGACTGTCATCCAGACTGATTAAATCAGGTGTTCCTAATACGTTGTTTTTAAGCCGCAGTTCGAAAGAATGATGTTTATTAAATTGTTGTTTCAGATTGAAGGAATCAAAATAAGTAATTTCATTGCCTTCAATATTTATTTCTGTTATTAGTCTGCTTTCCATGAGAGGTTATTTATAAAATCGTAGACGTATAATCTCAATTATTTAGCGATTAAAATTCATGCGATTGTAGTATTATATTGCAAAAGCTAATCCAGAGATTTTATACAGGTTAATTTCATCAATTTAAACTTGTTGTTTTAAAACAAATACCTGCTTATTGATGCATACAAGACAGTTTTTTAAGCGCCAATAATTCTTAAAAAAAACACACGGCCCTGTTTAGCATATTTTTCGCCCTTGTGGGGTTTAGGCAAAATTTTCCCCAATACGGGGATAGTTGTAGAAATATTTCCCCAAATTAAAAAAAAAGCCACAGCTGCAAAAACCATTAATGCAAGGGCAAAGGCGGCACAGGTTATGGGGTTTGCCAGGTGGCAGCCCAATGGGTTTAAACAGGCTGTTTGTTCTGCCATTTTCGGCCTACGGCCAGGTATAGCGATAAAGCTAAGCGAAGGCCAAAAGGCTTTTTATTGCCGGCCTAAATAAAACGGGCGGTATAAAAATTAGACAATCGTTTGCGCTGTTATTTATGTTGTTTTGCTCATTTGCAAGTTCTACTTTTAAACAATATAAATCACCAAACCTAAACAAAACCAGTACAAATGTGCAGCAGCCTGCTTAAAAATACCTTCGTATTAATCCTGTTAACAGGCCTGTGGTTTAATGGCCGGGCGCAAAAAGAAACCACGTTTGCAATAGGTACAGAGGCCTTTGAGTTAAATGGCAAGCCATATATTATCCGCTGTGGCGAGATGCATTTTGCACGTATACCAAAGGCCGAGTGGAAACAGCGTTTACAAATGGCCAAGGCGATGGGTTTAAATACGGTATGTGCCTACCTATTCTGGAACATGCACGAAAAGCAGCCCGATCAGTTTACCTGGGCGGGCCAAAGCGATGCCGCCGAGTTTTGCAGGCTGGCACAGGCAGCGGGTTTGTATGTAATATTAAGGCCGGGGCCCTATTCTTGTGCCGAGTGGGAGTTTGGCGGTTTCCCCTGGTGGCTGTTAAAAGATAAAGGCATGAGGCTGCGCACACAGCATCCCTATTTTTTAGAACGGTCGAAAAAGTACCTCATGGCCGTGGGCAAACAGCTTGCGCCTTTGCAGGTGAGCCACGGCGGCAACATTATTATGGTGCAGGTAGAAAACGAGTATGGCAGCTACGGCAACGATAAAGTGTATATGAATACCATTAAGGCCGATTTAAAAGAGGCCGGTTTTGATGTTCCGCTTTTCCATTGCGATGGGCCCTCGCAGTTAAAAAACGATCACCCTGATGATTTATTTGCGGTGGTAAACTTTGGTAGCGGGCCCGAAGAAAACTTTAAGGCCTTACGGGCCATACAGCCTACGGGGCCATTAATGTGTGGCGAGTATTACCCGGGCTGGTTCGATAGCTGGGGCAGGCCGCACCATAAAGGCGATACCGAACGTATTGTTGCCGAGCTAAAATACATGCTCGATCAAAAAGCATCTTTCAGTATTTATATGGTACATGGCGGCACCAGTTTTGGTACCTACAGCGGTGCCAATGCGCCGCCTTACCTGCCGCAAACCAGTAGTTACGATTACGATGCCCCTATTGATGAGGCGGGCAATGCCACAGCGAAATTTTATGCCATCCGCAAATTGTTTAGCAATTACCTGCAAGAGGGAGAAACTTTGCCCGATGTACCTGTGGCCAACAAAATACAGAAACTACAGCCAGTGGCTTTCTCATCGGTAGCACTGCTGGCTAAAAACCTGCCTAAACCTGTTTTGGCCGATACGGCCATGCTGATGGAAGACCTGGACCAGGATTTTGGCTGTGTAATGTACGAAACCAGTTTGCCCGCAGGACCGAAATCGGGCCTGGTATTTAAGGATATCCACGATTATGCGCTGTTATATATAGATGGCAAAAAGATTGGCGAGCTGGATAGGCGGAAAAACAAGTTCAGCATCGAAATTCCGGCCAGGGCGCATAAAAGTGTATTAAGGGTTTTGGTAGAGGCCACGGGCAGGGTAAACTATGGTTATGCCATGCACGATAGAAAAGGAATCCACGGGGAGGTATACCTATCCATAAACGGTAAACAGAGCGTATTAAAGGGCTGGAAAAATTACCCCCTGAGGTTGGGCGATGTTAACCTTCCGCTCCGGTACGAAACGCTTAAGCACCAAGCTGCTGAGGCTGCTTTTTATAAGGGAAATTTTACTGCCGATAAACTGGAAGATACGTACCTCGATATGGGGAAATGGAATAAAGGCTTAGTTTGGTTAAATGGAATGTGCTTGGGCAGGTACTGGAATATCGGCCCAACGCAAACCATGCTGGTACCGGGCAGCTGGCTTAAAAAAGGGAAAAACGAAGTGGTTGTTTTCGATCTTTTTGGTACCGCACAGCCAGCATTAAGCTTTTTGGATCAGCCCATTTTGGATGTGGTAAACGAGAAACAGCCCGAGCTGCACCGCAAAGCAAACCAGAAATGGGATGCCACTGCGCAAAAGCCTTATGCCGAGGGCAGCTTTGCCAACAATAACAACTGGCAAACGGTAAATTTTAAGCCTGTAACTGCAAGGTATTTCTGTTTAGAAGCCTTATCGGAGCAAAAAGGCCAGCCTTACACCTCGATTGCCGAAATTGTGCTGCTTGATGATAAGGGCAACGAGATTCCGCGTACCGACTGGAAAATGGTGTATGCCGACAGCGAGGAGCTTGGCGGTAACGATGGCAATGCAGCCAATGTGTTCGATCTGCAGTTTACCAGCATATGGCATACCCAATGGGAAGACCGATCGCCAAAACCACCCCACCAGATCGTAATCGACCTGGGGAAAAGTTATACCATAAAAGGGTTAAAGTTATTGCCACGGCAGGATAATGCCAACGGAAGGATTAAAGATTATAAACTATATTTTAACCAAACACGGTTTAAAAACCTTTAGCGGGCACAAGCCCACATAAATGGTTGTAAGCTAAAGGCTTTTGAGGCATAAATGTGCCAAAGCATAGCAAGTAAAACGTTTGTTCAAACATTAAACAGATCAATTTTAAACTAAATAATAAACATTAAACAACACAAATGGAACGTAGAGATTTTATCAAAAATGGTGCATTTACGGCTGCTGGCTTAACCATCCTGCCAACCGGAAGTTTATTTGCCTCATCAGACAGCGGAAAAGTAAGATTGGGTTATATCGGTGTAGGTGCGCGCGGCATGAGCCATATTTCGGAAGGTGCACTTAGAGATGATGTAGAAATTGTTGCAATTTGCGATACACAGGAAAGCTCGCTAAAAATTTGCCGCGCTTTTATTGCCAAAAAAGGCCGGCCTGCCGCAACCGAATATACCGGTGGTACCGATGCTTATAAAAAACTGTTAGACCGTAAAGATATTGATGCCGTAATTATTGCCACACCATGGCAGTTTCACCGCGATCAGGCTGTTGATGCCATGAAAGCCGGTAAATACGTAGGCTGCGAAGTAATTGCGGGTTTAACGGTACAGGATCATTGGGATATTGTGAATACCTCGGAAAAAACCGGAATGCCATACATGACTTTAGAGAACGTTTGTTACCGCAGAGATGTAATGGCCGCTTTAAACATGGTACGCCAGGGGCTTTTTGGCGAACTGGTACACCTTGAGGGTGGTTATCAGCATAATTTGCGCAACGTACTGTTTAACAACGGCAAAGATTATTATGGCGGAGGAGTAGAATACGGGCCGAAAGCTTTAAGCGAGGCACAATGGCGTACCCAGTTCAATATCGATCAGGATGGCGATTTATATCCAACGCATGGTGTAGGGCCATTAATGCAATATGCAAATATTAACCGTGGCAACAGCTTTACCAGCCTCGTTTCGTTCAGCTCGAAGGCAAAAGGTTTGGCAGCTTACGTAGAGGAACTGTCACCGGGCCACCCCAATGCCAAAATTAATTATAAAAACGGCGATGTAACCACTACCATGATCAACTGTGCAAACGGCGAAACGGTGTTGTTAAGTCACGATACCCACTTGCCACGCCCATATTCAATCGGATTTAGGGTACAGGGTACAAAAGGGCTTTGGATGGATGTGAACAAGTCGGTTTATATCGACCACAAATCGAAAAAAGACGATGTATGGGATCCGGCACAGGAATGGTTTGCCAAATACGACCATCCACTTTGGAAAAAATACGAAGCCGAAGCTGTAGGCGCAGGACATGGCGGTATGGATTGGTTTGTATTTAACGGATTTATCCAGGCTGTAAAACAGAAAAAACAAACACCTATTGATGTTTACGATTCGGTTACCATGAGCGTAATTACACCTCTTTCTACCAAATCGTTAAAAGAAGGGAACATGCCGCAAAAATTCCCTGATTTTACCAAAGGAAAATGGAAAGACCGTAAAAATACTTTCGCTTTAGACGATAGCGGCTTTTAGTCTCGGTTGCGGGTACTGCCTTAGGGCTTGCCCGCATATTTTAACAAGCAACTTTATCCAGCTTTATCTGGAACAATTTATATACAATTATATCACCATCTTATGTTTCAAGCAGTATTAGGTGCTTATGGACTTAACGCAGAACAATTTAAAATTGAACCTTTCGGCTCGGGTCTGATTAACCATACCTGGAAGGTTTACAGTGAAAAAATAGCCTACATTTTACAGGAGGTAAATACAGAGGTTTTCCGCGAGCCTGAAAACATCGCGCAGAATATTGAGACCATAAAAAAATATCTCGATCAAACTGCGCCCAAATATTTATTTGTTGCACCAATTGCAACCGCAAATGGGAACGATTTTGTGGTTATCGACGATCATTTTTACCGGGTTTTTCCTTTTGTGGAAAATTCTTGCTCTATTGATTTTGTGCACCATCCGGAGCAGGCTTACCACGCTGCAAAGCAGTTTGGTAAATTTACGAGGATGTTATGTGCATTCAACGTGAAGAAATTAAAGCCTACCATCGAAGATTTCCATAACCTGCCACTCCGCGTAGAGCAGTTTAAAACGGCTTTGGAGCAGGCTACCGACGATAGAATAAACGAAGCAAAAGTTGCCATAGAAGAAATTATCAGGCATTTCGATATCGAAGAACAGTATGTGCATATGGTTGATAGCAGTGCCGTTAACCTCCGCGTGGTGCACCACGATACCAAAATTAGCAATGTGCTTTTGCAGGTAGAAACAGGTGTGGGCTTATGCGTAATTGACTTAGATACGGTAATGCCGGGCTATTTTATCAGTGATGTGGGCGATATGATGCGTACTTACCTATCGGAAGCCAATGAAGAAGAAAAAGACTTTAGTAAAATAGCGGTTAGAGAAGATGTTTTTGCAGCCATACATAAAGGTTATATGGAAGAAATGGACCAGGTTTTGAGCTTTGCAGAAAAAGAGTTTTTTATTTATGCCGGTAAGTTTATGATCTACATGCAGGCCGTGCGCTTTATCGCCGATTTTTTAAATGGAGATATTTACTATAAAACAAGTTATCCGGGGCACAATTTGGTAAGAGGGCTAAACCAGATCGATTTATTGAACAAATACATCGGTAAGGTGGATAAGTTTGAAGAAATAATTAAAAAGATTAATGAAGAGCGGTTAAGCGACCCTAAAACGATATTAAACTGATAAGGTAAAGGTATGGTGTTCAGTTTTTTTGCTTCATCGTTTGAGCTGGACATCCATTTTACCTTTATATTAAAGAAACAAAGCGCAAACGTTTGTTAAAAAAATTCGTTTGGCCGCAGTACCACCTTACCAATAGGATAAACAGTTAGTTAAACCCTTTGTTCATTGGCAAGCGTTTCGAAATAATCTTCTTCATCAGTTTCGGGCGCACTTAATTTATTGATTTTAAATACCCAATATTTCATTAGCGGATAGTTAAAACCGTAAGAAACAACACTGTCTATTATTAGCCTCCCGATTTTATAATCTACATTTAAGCTTTGGTGCAGCAGGTAAGTGCCGCCAGATTTTAACGAAATGCTCCCTAAAACCACTGTAAAAAAACGGATTAACTGACCACTCGTAGAACTGCAATAGCCATCGTTGCTTTTGAATGCCCAAAAACGGTTGATACAAAAATTAACCACACCGCCCATGGTACCAGAAATTAAAATTGAAACGGTAAAATGGATATGCAACCATTCTGTTAACAGGATCATTAATCCATAATCGGTTACACCACCAGAAAATGCTGATACCTGAGCTTTGAGAAAAAGTTTAACAGATACCCAGGTCATTTTATTTTCTCCTCCCTATCTTTTGCATCACCGGCTTTTAAAAGGTTAAAAGTATCCCTTATATTGATAACCAGCAATAACGCTACGATTGCCATTGCGAAATAAGTAATACTGCCTACCCATAAAGTTTCGGTAATGAGGATGAGCGAAATGATTACCCGTAGTTCTGTTGGGCCTAAATAACCCGAATCGATTTGATAAAAGCCCGTAATTTTGTAACGGAGCTGAGAAAGGATCATAGACCAGCCGTAAAGTACCACGAATAAAAAAGCAAAAATCTGTGTGCCACCAACGGCATAATAGTAGTAACCCAGGCCAATAAAGATCGTACTGATCCAATCCATCACAATATCGAGTGCAAAGCCGTACCATTTCCTCGGGGTTTTACGGTAATAAGCCAAACGCCCATCAAGCGAATCGCCGAGCCAGTTGATGGCAAAACCTAAAATGCCAATGAGTAAATAGTTTCTTGCGTAAAAACTGCTTAAAATAAAACTTAAAAACACAATCAGCGATCCAAACAGGCCAATGCCGGTCATAATGTTGGGTGTAATCCACGCCGGAACCTTTTTAAGTAAAAAAAGAATCAGGCTTTGTTCGCCCTTACGTAGTATATTTGTCCGTTCGCGGTCCGAAAATATTTTTTTACCCTCCGGATGGTCTTCAGTTTTTTTAATGTTATCCTCCAATTTAAGTACCAGCTATAATAAAGCCAAAGAGGATGGCAGTTTCTGGCCGGTAAAATTTCAGACTTATTTTCTTAGGAATGCCTTTAGAAAATTCTGTCAATCGCTTTAACTTCCCTGATCTAACCAGGTAGGTAAACAATAGGGCAAATAACATAATTTTATTTTACAATTCCGGCAAAGCGCTGATAAAATACTGTTGGACTATTCTCATTTTTCGGGTTATATTTTCCGGCAATAATTGGGATATAAATTACCCGCCTTCTGCTTTCTTCGCCACGGATAGCCGATTCTGCAACCCTGTGCCACAACCTGCCATCGTGTATGGTTAAATCTCCGGCCTCGGGCAATATGGATACTTCTTCGGCATCGGGTTTATTATCCAGGAAGTATTTCTTGCGGAAGAGCATCTGGTAAATACTTTGGCGGTGTGTACCTGGAATAATCTTTAAACCGCCGTTTTCGGGTTTTAAAGTACTGAGGTGAATGCCCACATTTAGCATTGGATTCAGTTTTGTGCCATAAAAAATGTCCCTTAAACCATCGGTGTGCCAGCCCATTTTACTGAATTTGCTTTCTGGTCCGTTAATGTAATGGTTAAAAACCATGCCGTCTTTTTCTTCTGTACCCAGGCGTGCACCATCTCCGGCCAATTGCAATAATGCACCAAAACGTGGATCCAGAAGTAAACCGCTTAAAGTTTGGTGCTGTTGGTTAATAAAGGCAAAACGTTGTACGATTGTGGATCCATCAAGATCTTTTCCGTACTTAATCGGTACCCCGTTAATTTTTTTAATATCCTGCGCTATCCAGTTCTGTTCTACCTGTTTGGAAGCGTTTATGATAGCAGAAACTGTTTCGGGTTTAATGAAATTCTTGAAATGGATAAATCCATGTGTGTTAAAAAATTCAAGCTGTTCTGGTGTTAATTGTTCAGATAAGGTAAATGTTGGATACGATACGGCCATGTGTAAAAATTTAAAAAGATTTAGGAAAAGAGTAAATTGGATATAGTATTATGCGCAGCAACAGCACATTCGCATTGGCGAGTGGTTCGGTACTGAAGGAAAATAAAACAGATGTGTTTTATTCGACATAGTCTATAGATTTTATAGTATTTAATACAAACGTAACATAATTTTAATATTTCAAAGAATTTTATTTGAAATATTTTAAAACAATGATCAGGAAAACAGTAAGATAGATTTTACAATTAGCTCAATATTGGCTTTAAAATGGCTCTTTCAAATTGGCCGTACAGGAAGCGGGGCTGACTCTGCCAAAAGCACTGAACCGCCTATCTCCTATCAATTGAAATCAGGTTTTTAGGTTTTGGAAAGGAAAGAACAGTATTTCATAGCTGCTGTAGTCCCGCCATTCGCTTTACTGCGTTGCACTTCGTGTTCGCTCCTGTCTGGTTTAATTAACAAAGGTTCTTCCTGTGCACCAACTTTATGCCTGAACCCGATTGGAGGAAGGCCGATTTTCTTCAAATTGGCCGTACAGAAAGCGGGGCCGAACATCGCCAAGTGATACAGAACCACCCATTTCCAAATAATTAGCTTTGTAGAATGCCAACCATATTAACCTTTGACAACCTTATAATCCTGGTGCAGATAAGATTGTCAAAGGTAATCCGTCTAAAAACCAGTAGGCACTTCCTGTGCACCAACATTGTGCCTAAACCCGATTGGAGGAAGGCCGGTTTTCTTCAAATTGGCCGTACAGAAATCGGGGCTGAACACCGCCATAAGATACAGAACCACCCATTTCCAAATAATTAGCTTTGTAGAATGCTAAACATGCAACCATATTAACCTTTGACAATCTTACAGCCGTGGTGCAGATAAGATTGTCAAAGGTAATCCGTCTAAAAACCAGCAGGCACTTCCAGGCCACCAACTTTGTGCCTAAACCCGATTGGAGGATGGCCTTTTTTTTCAAATTTGCCGTACAGAGCGGGGCTGAACACCGCCATAAGATACAGAACCACCCATTTCCAAATAATTAGCTTTATAGAATGCCAACCATGCAACCATATTAACCTTTCACAATCTTATTACCCTGGTGCCGATAAGATTGTCAAAGGTAATCCGTCTAAAAACCAGCAGGCACTTCCTGAGCACCAACTTTGTACCTAAACCACCCGTTTCCTAATAATTTATCTGCTTTTTAGCTTTTGGAAATGAGAGAACAGCATTTTATCGCTCCCGTAATCCCGACATGCTGGATATTTAACAATTTTAATATGAATTATACTACATAAATAATACTTTTAGACCACTAACCAAAACTTCAGGATTACTTCAGAATTGGGGCCTACCTTCGCCGTTTATATAGCAGTGGCAGATTGTAAATCCGAACTGGCGATTAATCATTAATTATGAGCATTAAAACCAAAACCAACACATTACTAAACCATAGGTTTGGGCCCGTTTTTTTAGTTGCCCTGCTGTTGTGCGGCGTATCGTTAATTACCAGGTTCAGTTTATTAATTTTTAGTGCAACGGTGGTAGATTGGTCGGTACTCAACCTGCTCAAAATATTTGTAATCGGTTTGTTTTACGATCTGGCAGCTACATCTTTTGCGGTAATACCAATTGTAATTTACCTTTGGCTGCTCCCATCCAAATGGTATAACAGCAAATTTAACAGGGTATTGCTGTTCATTTATTTCTTTTTTGTTGTTTTTACACTCATTTTCAATGCCATTTCGGAATGGTTTTTCTGGGAAGAATTTTCCGTGCGTTATAACTTTATAGCCGTCGATTATCTGGTATATACTACTGAGGTAATTGGCAATATCCGCCAATCGTACCCCACTAACAGCATTATGGTTGGCCTAATCATTATAACGGGCCTAATGCTGTATCTTTTAAGAAAGCCCATTACGGTATCTACCCACCAAAAAAGCAGTTTTGGTAAACGAACAACAATTGCCCTGATATTGTTGTGTTTGCCTGTGCTTACCTATTTCGGGGTGAGCCATAAGTTAAAATACCTGAGCAAAAACCAGTATGTAAACGAGCTCTCGGGCAATGGCATGTACGATTTTGGCTTTGCTTTTTGGAACAACCAGCTCGATTACAATACTTTTTACAAAACCCTGCCGATAGAAAAAGCAGCATCGGTGATAAGCAACCTGCTACAGCAAGATACCAGCGCCAAAACTGGCACATTTAAAAACACGGCCCGGACCATTAGCCATGCGGGTACTGAAAACAAAATGAATGTGGTACTGATCAGTGTAGAGAGCTTAAGCGCTGAATTTTTAGGCAGCTTTGGCAATACACAGCACATTACACCCGAGCTTGATACGCTGGCCAAAGCCGGACTGCTTTTTAACAACCTGTATGCTTCGGGTACCCGTACCGTTCGGGGCTTAGAAGCGCTTTCGTTATGCATCCCCCCTACGCCGGGCCAATCGATTGTGAAACGGCCTGATAATAAAAACTTGTTTACCCTGGGGAGTATTTTCCGCAGCAAAGGGTACAACAGCAGGTTTATTTATGGCGGTTATGGCTATTTTGACAACATGAACGATTTTTTTTCGCAAAATGGTTATGAGGTAACGGACAGAAGTGCACTGCAGGATTCGGAAATCCATTATTCCAATATCTGGGGGGTTGCTGATGAAGACCTGTTTACGCTCTCGTTACGTGAGCTGGATAAAGATTACCAAAACAACAAGCCGTTTTTTGCGCAGATTATGACGGTTTCGAACCACCGCCCATATACGTACCCTGAGAGCAGGATCGATATTCCATCACACACCGGCCGCGAGGGCGCCGTTAAATACACCGATTACGCCATTGGCAAGTTTATCCGCGAGGCCAAACAGAAACCCTGGTTTGCAAACACTTTATTTGTAATTGTGGCCGATCATTGTGCCTCGAGTGCTGGTAAGGTGCAGTTACCGGTTGATAAATATCATATCCCTATGATTTTTTACAGTCCGGGACACATTGCGCCTGGCAAATTTGAGCAACTTACCGCACAGATCGATATCGGCCCTACCATTTTGGGCTACCTTAATTTTAGTTACGAAAGCAAATTTTTCGGTCAGGATGTATTTAAAATGAAAGCGGGCGATGAACGAGCTTTTATCAGCACCTACCAGAGCCTGGGCTACCTCAAAAACAATAAGCTCGTAATCCTCGATCCCAATAAAAAAGTGGCCACTTACCAGCCAGATTTTAAAAATGGCGGTGCTGTTGTTATACCTGCTGACCAGAAACTGATAGATGAGGCCATATCGAATTACCAAATGGCTTCGTACCTGTATCAAAATGGTCTGTATGGTTTTGAGGCAAAAAAGAAATAATTAAACAGCTTAATTAAAATTATGGGCATAAACATTGGAATGGTGATCTGGAAGGAGATGAAGGCAAAATCGCTGAGCAGAGATCAGCTTGCCGAGGCGGCGGGCGTGAGCAAACACCGCATGGGCACCATCCTGAAATCGGCCTCGATTGATACCGAGATTTTAAGCCGGATTTCTAGAGCCCTGGAAATTAATTTTTTCGACTATTACCGAACAGATTCAGAACTGGCCAAATTTGAAATAGACCCCAGCATAGAAAACAACCTGGAGCTGAAAGAACTTAAAAATCTGGTACACGAAAAAAACCGCCTGCTCGAACTTTATGAGGAAACCATAAAAAGCCAAAAGAAAATTATTGCCTCCTTAGAAAAACTGAGGAAGTAAACATTGCAGTTATTTACTCAACTGAAGCTGGTAGTGCCTTTCTTTAAGTATTTCAGTATGGTTTAATATTTCTTCCTCGCTCAGATCGGTATCCAGCTCGCTCAGTTTAAAATCGATGGTATCGGTTATAGCGCTGCTGATGTTAAGCAGATGATCAATTTCGGGATCGGTTAAGTACTCGAGGAGTTCGAACACTGCGCAGCCCGCATTTAGCGCATAACTGCCCAATGGATCAATAAAGGTTTCGGTATCGGGCAGCACCTCATCAACAAGGGCCAGGAGCTGGTTTACTTTTTCGGCATCAACAGGGGCCGAAAGCGAATCTTTACAGTATTGGATGGACATCTTTAGCACCTCCGGATCGCCCCAGTTAAAGCTATCGTAGAAATTAACATAATCGGTTAACAGCCGCTCGCAGATGTTTATACCAAAGCCCATAAGCCGATTTTGAGGTAAAACGGATAATTGATCGCTCAGGTTTTCGTAAAATTGGGTAGCATCCATCTATATCTAATTTAAGCGGCTATAGCTTCCCATAAATGGTAGGAACCGCCCGCAGCAACAAAGATAGATGTAATTTCTACAGCTGCAATTTTACATACACTTAATGGGCAACCAGTTTAACAAACTTAGAAAAACCGATTGTCCACAAGGTTTAAGTTTATGCCAGTTTCCATTTCTCTACCAGTTTGGCATCAAAGCTGTCGGCTTCTTTGGCATTTGGCTCCCCTTTGCCTGTGGTAATTAAATGATATAAACTGCTGGTGATGTAATTTGTCCAGGCCTCTTTGCAGATTTCGAAACACTCCTCCTGCGGTACCAAACCTTCGTGCAGAAATGTAATTTCGGTCTGATTGCCTTTTTGCGCAAGCATAAAAGTGGGTTTACTGCCAATCCACTCGGTTTTATCGGCCGTAAATTTGAAATAGTTGTCCAATACCTCCCACACTACCTTTTGATTGGGAAGGAGCTCGATCAGTTTCATTTTGCAATAGTGCACATCCTGATAGTGATAGGTAAACTCCCCATCCAGTTGATCAGTAGTGCCTTCTATAGCGGCCGACCACCAGGCGCGCAGATCGGTAATGGCTTTAAATGCCACTTCGGGGCTTTGATCGACTAAAATCGTAACGTTAAAATCTTGATTTTCCATGGTTTCTGTTTTTTTATAATTTGATTTTTTAACGGTTGATCAAAGTTAATATACTAACACTTAACCTAAGGGGTGTAAAATGGACAATGTAACGGGTTGATTTGGACAACATTATGCTTTATCTTTACTTAAAAAAATTAAAAAGCACGGAAATGAAACACATTACCATACTTGTGCCCGATGGATGTAACAATTTAAGCAGCATGGTGGGTTCGTACAAGATACTAAGCCGGGCGAATGCCTATTGGCAGGAAAGTGGGAAACCATTATTATTTAAAATTGAACTGGCGGGCATTTCTAAAACAGTCGATTTTTATGATGGCCTGTTTTCTGTAAAGCCACATAGGCATATTTCTTCCATAAGCAAAACTGACCTGGTGATTATCCCATCTTTAAACCACAACTATCAACAGGCCATGGATGAAAATGAAGAACTGATCGGCTGGATTGCTGGGCAGTATAAAAATGGTGCTGAAATAGCAAGTGTATGCACGGGTGCATACCTGCTTGCAGCTACCGGCCTGCTCGATGGTAAAACCTGTTCCACACATTGGGTTGTTGCCGATAATTTTAGTAAAATGTTCCCGAAGGTAAATTTACAGGCCGATAAACTGATTACCGACGAAAACGGGATTTATACCAATGGCGGTGCTTATTCTTTTTTAAACTTGCTGCTTTACCTGGTAGAAAAATACTTCGATAGGCAAACCGCTATCTTTTGCTCAAAGGTTTTCCAGATTGAAATGGACAGGCATAGCCAATCAAGCTTTATCATTTTTAAAGGTCAAAAGCTGCATGGTGATGATATGGTAAGGGAAGCACAAAGCTATATCGAAAACCACCTGCATCAAAAACTATCGGTAGAAGAACTTTCTACAAAGTTTGCTGTTGGCAGAAGAAATTTCGACAGAAGGTTTATTAAAGCAACAGGAAATACACCTATAGAATATTTACAGCGTGCTAAAATTGAATCGGCCAAACGTACTTTCGAAACGAGCAGAAAAACGGTAAACGAAGTGATGTACGAAGTTGGCTATGCTGATGTAAAAGCCTTTAGAGAAGTTTTCAGAAAAATTACCGGCGTATCGCCCCTCGAATATAGGAGCCGTTATAACAAGGAAATGGCAGTTTAAAGCATCCAAAAGCCTTCTTTGGCCATTTGATGGATAACTGCTACCCGAAAGAGTCTGTTCTTAAACATCACGTATGCATGTGCCGCCTGTTCGGGTAGTGATATAAAGTAAAAAGCCCCACATTTCTGTGAGGCTTTTTATGATCGCTGGCCGGGATTCGGATTAAGTACGATAACAGCGGTTGATATTCTTAAGTTTAACCTTTAAAAGGGATATGAATAGAGTGAAACAACAGTACTTCCCCCTTTGGTAACACGATAACCTCCAAACCCATAACTTAGATTATTGTTAGTTAAGTTGTAGATAATAAAATTGAAGTTAACATTTGAAGGAACTCTAATGGAAACAAATCCATTTACATCAGTTACCCCTTTTAACACGGCCTCGTTTATAATCGTTTTCACATTAGCCGAATTGGGTTGAACAGCATTTGTTGGATAGGCTAATACCCCAATGTTTTTTAACGGTGTTCTATAATCGTTATAAGATAAGAGGGTAATGTTTAACAGCCCAGAAAATTCAGAGACTTTGATGGTCTTTTTTTTCTCCGTGCCGGCAACAACCTGTACAAATTCGTCGGCAATGTATTTAACGTTATTAACTGAGGCAGAATCAGTAGTTACCAGGTAATTTTTCGGCAACAAATCCGCAAAATAAGCGATCCCCTCCTGGTCTGTCTGTACTGTACTCACCAATGCGTTTGGATTTGGTGTTCCTCCACTGTAATAAGTACCGATATCGTAAACCGAAACCTTAACACCAGCTAAACCTTTTCCTGCATCATCGCTAAGTTTGTAGCTCAACTTTCCGGCAGTCGGGCCATCTATTAATTTTACATTAGTAACCTTCTTACAAGCGCTTACAAAAACAGATAGTGCAAGTAACAGTATGATTTTATACTTCATTTCTTATAAAAAATAAGTGAATAAATAATCAAACCATTACTGATATATATTCATGGAATAGTTAACCGTTCCATCTTTTTGAACCAGAACAGAGTTCGTATTATTAAAAGAGGCATTGGTTACCGTATTATATAGGTATACATAATACTGCTTAGCAGAAGGAATCCTAAATGTAATAAAGCCAGAATCGTTGGTAAGGCCCGAAAAATCAGCCGACTTTAAGTTCGCAGCCGTAGTTGAAGAGTAGCTATACTTATTGTATGGAACGATAACTACACCAATGTTTTTTAACGGTTGATTGTTGTAAGATCTAACGGTAAGGTTAAATGTGCCAGAAAAATCGGTTACTTTGGTTTCCTTGTTCTTAACTGCCCCAGTGATTACCTGTACGTACTCCTGAACCATATAAGCCACATTACCTACCTTTGCAGAATCTGCAGTGAGCAGGTAATTATCTGGATTAAGATCTCCAAAGTCGGCTACTCCATTGGCATCTGTAAAACGGGTGTCGAGTAGAAAAGTATTGCTCGAATAATTAATATCCTGACGATCAAACAAGGATACTTTTATATTTGGCAAGCCTTTGCCCGAATTATCGGTCAATTTGTAGGTAAGTTTTCCACTTGTAGAAAGTTGAACATCTACATTCGTAGTTTTTTTGCAGGATACAAATACTGCAACAAGCAGGATAAGGAGCGCTAATTTTGATTTCATAATATTTATTTTTTTTTAAAATTTTGCGCAAATATATCATAATGATTGACTTGATATCAAACATTTTTGCCGAATTCAAAAAATAAACTGAAAAGATAGTTAAACCGCGAAAATGTGGTATGAATAGAACGCTACTATTTTTTGTCTGAACAAAAAAGCCCCACATTTCTGTGAGGCTTTCTGTGATCCCGCTGGGATTCGAACCCAGGACCACTACATTAAAAGTGTAATGCTCTACCAGCTGAGCTACGGAATCATTTATGTCCCTTTCGGGGCTGCAAAGATAGAAATTAAATCTATTCTCGCAAAGAATAAATTCAAATTATTTAACAAATACTTAACAATGATTGAAAGATGAGGTGTTAAACATTTAGAGATCACACTTTTAAACCGGATAAAAAAAAATGTAGATTTATCTACTTTTCAGCATTCTTATCCATCAACCCCGGCTGTTAAACGCTTTATCAAGATAAAACCTATCTCTACCGATTGGCTGTTTGATTGCTTTCAATTAAACCTTAAACAATCTTGGCAGAAAGGACTTTAACATTCCTAAAAGTTGTTACAGCATTTAACCATTTTTTATTTTCCGTTTTATTCACATATTTACAGATACATTTCCGTTCCCTTAATGAATATCGAAAATATTTACGGTGCAGATAAATGGGCCGCATTTGGTGGTTCTTCGCCACTCATCACAGTTTTTAAATCTTATCACCCCCTCAATACTGAAATTGAAAACATCATCAACAGGTGGACTTTCCCTGTTAAATTTGCCAAAAACAAACACATAGCATCGCCCTTAAAACACAACCGCTATATTTATCTCATTTTAGAAGGTGCCGTTCATGGTTATTTAAAAATGGGGAACAAAAAAATCACCACATGGATTGCTGCCGAAAATGAGCTCGCCGGAACTATCCGTAATTTATGGGAAAATGAAATTTCTGACGAGTACATCGAAACCATCGATCCGGTATTTGCCATTGCCATTCCGCACGAAATGTCGAAACTGCTTTACGAAAATTTCCCCATCGCAAATTATGTAGGCCGCAAAATGACGGAAATCTATTTTCAGGGTGCTACAGAGCGGGCCTATATCTGCAGGCTTCCTACGGCATTAAAGCGCTATCAAAGATTTCTGATTTCGTATCCACACCTTATTAACCGGGTACCGCTTAAATATATTGCTTCTTTTATTGGCATGCGCCTCGAAACCTTAAGCCGGATCAGAAAACTGGCATAATCACCTTTGGCTTCTACTTTTTAACTGCTAAGGTTCTGTATTGGCTTGCAGGTAACTTTTGTTTTCCGTCAAGCCTTCGGGTCTCCCCTCCTTACCTTTGGTATTTTTAACCACTGATTGTGCATACTACTTCCGCATCAAGATTTGCTATTTCCCGCTATTTTAAATCAATCAAAGTTCTACTACAAAAAGATGATTTATAATTACAATAATGTATTATAATTACTATTTTTGATTTAACCAACTCATTCTTATCTGGATAAACATTAAAAGCAAAAGGATTGACAACCAGACAAAAGAGAACAACACTGCACCATATGGTCAAGTTTCACCCTAACCAAAACAGCCATTCAGCCTAACACTTCGAAAAACCTAAATCAACTAATAAAAAACATGAAAAAACAATTCTTACTTATCAGCTATTTTGTGGTGCTAGTTGCCCTTTTTGGCTGTCAGAAAACAAACTCTATTACCAATAACAACGGCCAGGTAACAGCCCGCAGCGTTACTGCACTGGCTACATCTTCTACCCTCCTCGGTCAAAACTCAACCTGGAAATACCTGGATGATGGTTCTAACCAGGGAACAGCCTGGCGTGCTGCATCGTTTAATGATGGGGCATGGAAAAGCGGTGCGGGCCAGTTTGGTTTTGGAGATGGCGATGAATCCACTGTTTTACAATCGGGCTTTATTACTTATTATTTCAGAAAACACATTAATATTACAGATGTAAATGCATTACCTGATACGGTTTCGCTGGCCATTATACATGATGATGCCGCTGTGGTATACATTAACGGAACGGAAGCCGTACGAACAGCATTACTGCCCCAAACAGGAGCCATTGGCTACACCACCGGAACAAGCACCTTTATACCAACCGCTCAGGAGAATAACTATTTCACCTACAAAATCCCTAAGTCGAGGTTTCAAACAGGCGACAATGTAATTGCTATTGAAGTGCATAATCAGAACACAAGCAGTAGCGATATTTCGTTTGACTGCTATATCAAAGAATTCGGCACCTCCGACCCCGATGGACCTTATGTGTTTTTAAGAAACAATACCTATACCGTAAAATCGATAGATCGCGAACAGGGTTTTGTTACCCAAAGCTTCTCCACTCGTGCGCAGGTACAGCTTACGGTAGAATTGCCTAATGGCGATAATTTCGCGGTGAACTTAAAACCGCAATTAATCAGTCGCGAACCGGCTGAATTTACTACCCTACCTTCAAAACATTTTATCACCTCCGATATTGAAGGCGGAATTGATGGTTTTATCCTGATGCTAAAAAAAGCAAATATTATCGATGCCAACTATAACTGGAGTTATGGCAATGGGCATCTGTTTATACTAGGCGATGTGTTTGACAGTGGCAAATATGTAACCCAATGTTTATGGTTGATTTATAAACTCGAACAGGAGGCTGCTATTGCCGGAGGCAAAGTGCATTTTATTTTAGGCAACCACGACATGATGAACATGATTGGCGATTACCGCTATGTAAATGAAAAATATACGGCTAATACACAAACCATTGGCGAAACTTATGCTGCACTTTATGGTGCCGATAGCGAACTGGGTAAATGGTTAAGGAGTAAAAATATCATCGAAAAAGCAGGCAATACTATTTTCTTACATGCAGGCATCAGTCCTGAAGTGGCGGCATTAAACCAATCGGTAACCACCTTAAATACTTATGTAAACCCGGTAATTAACGGAACCTGCACGGCCACCAGTTGCAAAACAGCAACAGGTTCTACCTATGGTTTATATTGGTACCGCGATATGGCCAAACAACTGATTACGCAGGCACAGGTAAATTCGATTTTAAGCACGTTTAATGCCGAACGGGTATTTGTAGGGCACACTATACTAAACAATCAGATCACACCGTTGTATGGCGATAAGGTTATCGCGATAGACCTGGAACATGCTGACAATTACCCCCAGGGCTATATGGAAGGCGTATATTATAACAACGGTTGCTATTTTAAATTCCACACCACCGCAACTACAGCCACTTACACGCCAATAATTGGCAGTAACTGCACACCATAAAGCTTTAAAAGCATTAAATTAACTAAAAAATAAGCCCCCGAAAATAACATCAAAGTCTTTTTCGGGGGCTTTAATCAATGATTCCCTGATGGGTGGGCAAATGGTTGATTAATATTATTTTTCTATTAAACAACCATTTTATTCGCTCAAAATAGTGGTAATCGACTGCGTAGGAATAGAAATAGATTTAGTACTACGATATTTTTTAAATGGAGCTAAATTGTATACGTTCGAGGTAACGTAAGTTCTTGTTGAAACCTGCTTGCGCCCTTTTATTTCCAAGTCTATTTTAATTTCTTCGTTAGTAGGGTTTACGATAACCGTTATTATTTTTTTGCTGTTTGAGTAAGCGGATATGTAAATCCCTGTTGTTCCAGTCATATTTACCTGCACACGCCTACTTCCTGGTTTTATAAAACGGCTATAATTGCCTAAAGCCCATAGCATTTTACTATCATACACGTTTCCATCGGTTTTATTTTTATCAATGTATACCAAACCATCCTTATAATCGCCTGATGAAATGGCCAGCCACCATTGCCATGATGTAGCGTTTGACACGACCAGATCGTGGTGAATTAACCTGGCGATAAAAAGGGCAGTTACCATACCCAAATCACGTTTTTCGCCCTTAAGCACTTCATCGCCCAATACACAATACTCGCTCATCCAGTATCTTAAACCTTTTACTTTGGCAACAGCTTCGGCAGTTTTTTTACGCACTTCTATCAACTTTGATGCAGGACTTGTAGTAAAATAGCTGTGTCCTGAAATGGAATTATCAATATGTGATAGGTTGCCAACGTAATTTGGAGAGGCGGCATTAAAAAACTGAAAAACCTGGTTTCCTTTTGCTGCATTTCCATTGTTATAAAGGTAGTCGAGCTGTCCGGCCTCGCCTATCTGAATCTTGGTACTGATACGATTTTTAGAAAAGGCATCATTAATCCCCTTATAAAGCTGAGTGAGTTCATCATTGTTGTAAGGGCAGCCCTCCTGGTTATGTTCGTTCCATTTCCATTGCGGTTCATTTGCAGGGCTTAAATAATTGAGCGTGATACCTGTGCTTTTCCTTATTCCTTTTATAGTAGCGACCAGATCGGCAGAGAACTCAGGAAGTTTATCAAAATTAAGGTTACAGTTGCCATCAGTTGAGTAGGCTTTCCCGTTTTTTGTAAACCTCACATGCGGACTGTTTACAAAACCGACAAACTGATTTACACCACGCTTTTTGGCTGCTTTTAAAAACCAAACCTGTCCAGGCATGTCACTCCAATCGTAGGTACCATCGGGCTGCATAAAAGCAAGCTGACGGCGCCATTCATCACCAATGTCGCTCTGTATTCCTTGTGATGCACTACCTGCACCAATACTAAAACGCCAGGTATTTAAACCTATCCCTATCGGCTGACCTGTTTTTGAGGTTTCATTGCTAAAAAGCAGATCGGCCATTTTATTCCGCTTTTCTTCAGGCCACAATCCGGCAAACTGGCACGACCAAGCATCGGATGCACCGAAACCTTCAATAGACTGAAATTGAATTTCGGGATCGATCAGCACTTTTACCACAGCCTGTTGCGCAAAAGCAACACTAGAAAACAAAAATGGCAAAACAGCTGTAAAAAGATGGTTTAGAGCGACTTTCATGGATTTTTTTTTAATACAATAATAACAAAATGCTTTAAGCATAATGATAAAAGTGCCCTATTGTTAATCTAGGGCCAAAAATACCGGTCAAAAAAAAAGGCCGATAAATCGGCCTCTTTCACTATTAATCACTAAAACTAAAATTTTAAAGTATTGAGATTTTTATCTACTAAAATACCTTCATTAAGCTTAAGCCCGAAATGTAGTTTGCGTTTTGCCTTTAATTTGAGGATAAACAGCGTTGAGCTTCCACTTAAAGCTTCTTTGTTGCCAATGTTTACAAAGGTTGGGTATAAAACCTTCGTGCCATTGGTGTGCAGGCGGTCGTTGGTTAAGTTATCCATCTGTTTGGTATTTACACCCTGAACGCTTACAAAATCGTAATCCTGTGCATTGTACGGAAGGGCAAAGCTTAGGGCATTAACGGATTTCAGGTTGATTCCGCTAACTTTAACCTCAATAATTTCATCTTTGTTATAGGCCTGCTTTGCGGTACTGATTGTTAGTTTACCTGCAAGTTTATCTGTTTTTGAATGGTCTACGCCACCTTCGAGCTGTGTGGCCACAACCGAAATATCATAGGCATCGATCAGGTTGTTTTTATTGATATCACCATTACTGATATACCCTTCGAAATCGGCATCTCCCCTTTTTAATCCGGTATAGTTGATGTAAGAGGTTAAATCGTTCTTATCAATTAAGCGGTCGTTATTGATATCGCCAGGAAGATAACTTTCGGTACCCGGAACTTTAAACACGTACAACTCGCGACCGGAACCGAAACCGCCCACACCATCGGCCACGGCAATTTTAATGTAACGTGCAGTAGGATGTGCCGCAAAATTGAATACCTTAACATCACCATTGTTTGCCCATTCAAATGCACCTGCATCAGTCCAGTTTTCTTTATTGTTGCTATAGTAAATCTTACCTTTTAACAGTATTCCGTTTCCTCTTCCCGAGCGTGGCAGGTAATGTATTTTTTCGAGCTGGTTTACTGATTTAAGGTCAATCACCATATCAAAAGGAACTGCTTTAGCTCCCCATTTGGTGTGCCACATGTTTCCTTCATCAAAATCGAACAATTTATCCACACCTTCTCCGCCCTGGTTTTCTGCGGTGGTTTCGGCGACAATGCCCTGAATGGCAAATTCCAAAGGATTAGACTTGGTAGTGGCCTTAATTTCGGTCCAATCCGAATAACCATCTTTATTTACAGCACGCAGTTTAAACGAATAAGGTGTTTCTGCCAATAAACCATCAAATAATAAAGCGGTATCTCTAATGGTGGTATAATGCATACCGTTAAAATCCATCTCATAGAAATCGGCATTGTTTACTTTGCTCCAGCTCGGTTTAAGGGTGTAGGCTTCCCTGTTTTGATCACTAACGGTGGCAGTAGCCGGGGCTAATAGCTTCCCAGAAGAGATGCGCTGTTTATCTGCTGGTTCAAATTTAAATCCTTCGATATTTAATGTTACCGGATTCAGGCTAATATCGGTTGACTGAAGTTTTATCAGTAACTGGGGATTTTTAACCATTGCCACTTTTTCAAAATCACTTCCTTTGGTGGCAAAACGGTTTAAATTCGGTGCTGCATCATAGTAATATACATTTGCCTGTTTTAAAAATTCTTCTTTCGAATTTACTTCTGTTAACTTTATTTTACTACTGCCAACTTTTGCGGTAAGCCTTTTCGGCTTTTCGGTTACATTAATGATAAATTCTGTTGTTTTTTCCTTTACAAAACCGTCAAAATCACCTTTTGCAGGGTTAATGGCAATAATGGCATTGTTTTTTTGATCTAGCTCTGATTCGATCAAAGTTGAAGCACCTTTGCCCAGTTTATAGGCTTCTGTTGCGCCATCGTCATCATATTCGGTAAATGAGGTTTTTCCAAAAGGGTAAATTTCGTAAGTCCGGTTTGATTTATTGATCTCTGAAACGTTATTATTGGGATTCGCCATTGGGATAATGGCCCCATTTTTTACAAATACCGGCAATTTCCAGATTGGTGCATCAAAACTATTGAGAATGCAGTTTCCATTATATTTTTCGCCTGTAAAATAATCAATCCAAATTCCTGCTGGCAGATAAATACCATTGCGGATATCGTTTCCCTTTTCATCTGATTTCGTCGCCCGATAAATTGGCGCAACCAGGAATGATGGTCCGTAAAGGTATTGATATTGCGTAGAAACACCATTAGTATAGGCATTTGGGTATTCTAGAAACATAGCCCTGACAATCGGCAGGCCAGTAACCGCTTCTTTTGCTATACTATAGGTATATGGGATCAGTTCCGATTTCAGTTTCAGATAATTGCGGTTAATTGAAGCTACTGGCTCACCCAGGGCATGTGGGTATTTTTCGTTAGCACCCCAGCCATCCATGTTCAGTTCCATTGGCGTAAAGGTTTTCCACTGGAAATCGCGGGTATTGATGGCCGGATTTTTACCACCAAAAATACCGTCCATATCAGAGGTAATGTTGGGTTGCCCCGACAAACCCGAACCGATGTAGGTTGGGATATGGAAACGGATGTATTCCCAAACACCGCCAGTTTGATCACCTGACCAAACGCCTGCATAACGCTGTGTTCCTGCCCAACCATCTAAAGAAATGATAAATGGGCGGCTGTTGCTCCCATAATAGGGCATAATCTGGCCTACGTCGGCCACACCGTTTAATCCGAATGAATAGCCGGCACCAACCCAGGCCACATCAGTTTTTAATACGCGAACACCTGCGTCTCTGGCTTCCTTGATAATATCGCGCTGCAACAATGGGCTTACTTCGGGCTTGGGGTGAAGATCAGACTGTGTCCACAACCCAATTTCAACACCGTTTTTACGGGCATAATCGCCAAAACTTTTCAGGTTCTGGATATTGCCGTCCAATGTTTCCGTTTGGCCATAACCAGCACCATACCCATCGTTCGGAAGTACCCAGCCCAAGGGCATATCGTTATTTTTATAACGGTCGATCACAGCACGTGCCGAAAACTGATAATTGTTTTTTTCGCCATTAAGCGATTCTTTTATTCCGCCATTATCTTTCTGGCTTTCTTTATAACGTTTGCCATCTTCAAATAAAGTTCCTTTTTCATCTTCTTTCCAAAAATCGCGGTTGTAGGCATTTAAATGCCCTTGATAGAAACCAAATTTAGGAAGCAAAACCGGGTTGCCAGTGAGCTGGTAAAAATCGTTCAATAAAGCCACTGCTCCATCATTAATCATAAGAAAAGCATCCAGATAACCGGTTTCGTGTGCCAGTGTAACCAATCCTTTTTCTTTCGCCCCAAAATTGTAATTTCCTTTACTAAAGGTATACCACATTACCGCATAACCAGCGGTAGACCAATAATAAGGTGTTGGAGAAGCTACTCCTCCATCCGTCCAGCTGTTTTGGTTTTCAATAGAAATGGCTTTCCCTTTATGAGAAAAACGGCCGTTCTGCACACCGCCACCATAAAAATATTCCTGTGGATTTTCTTTTAAGCTCAAGGTTACTTTCCCTTTCTCGAACTGAATTGGTGCAAGTTCTTCTACTGCCACCGCCTGTGTAGCCAGGTTAATAATTTTGATTAGCGAGGTGTTTTTATCAATCAGCACCGTAATTTTAGCTGTAGATATGAACAATTGGCCGCTTTCATCTTTAATCTCAAGTTTTGAAACCGGTTTACGTGGATTTTCAACTAAAATTTTGGCTTCGGGTTTTGCCTCCGGATCTCGGATGAAACCTCCGGCAGGATCTTCGAAAACGCGGAAGATGTTATCGCCATAAAAATCAAGCGTTAAACGTTGATTATCCGAAAGCAACAATTCTACTGTTGTGGTATTAATCTTTGTTGCACTGATTACTTTAGTAGCCTTTTGGGCACTCTGATTACTTTTTTGAGCAGCTGTTTGAGCGGATAGCAACAGCGGAAAGGCAAATAAAGCAATTACTGCAAGCGTGTTTTTGAAAATGGTAGTTTTAAAATGTTTGTAAAAGAAATGCAGGGCCATTTGATTTGGTTATGTGTTTATACGTTAAAGCTAGCCTAGGTTGTAGCTGCCAATAGGATAAAGTTAATAAACACATGATAGGAAAAGGTGAATTTTTAACGACAAAAACCGCGCAATCGTTTGACTATCTAATTTTTTACCAGAGAGATGGAGTGATGATTTCTTTCATTAAGAAATTAAAGTCATTAAAGTTGTTGGAGATCGATTTCATAACTCATATTCAGCGACCGTCCTCCTGAACTTAATTCAGGATCTTTCTGATTCGCTTTTTTGCCACGGAAGCACCGATTTGCACGGAAAGTAATCGCCTTTCGTTTTAAGCATTATTCTTTTAGCATTAGTTTTTCCTTACCATTAAGCAGTTAAGAACATTAATATTGGTGGTTTTCTGGTTAACAACTAAACTTTTTTGTCGTGAAAACGCAGCCCACCAATAGACAATTACTAATGACCAGTGAACAAATTCACCAATGACTAATGTACCTAATAAATCACTTCCGAACTATTGTTCACAACATACTGGGGTTTGGTACCTGTTGACGATTTAACGGAAGTAAATTTTATCTTTTCCGCATCGTTTACCACAATTTTAGCTTGCTCTGGCAATAAGATATTGTTAAAATCTACATTTCTTAGGCGGTGCGCCGGATCTTTAAAGCCGTTGAGATCGATTGCCGTACTTCCATTTGCTGCCATAGACATATCTATATTTTTGAATACAAAATTTTCAAAAGTTGGTATCTGCGGTGCAGCTTCACCATCGTTATTGTAATTAACCGCCGAAAAAATCGTAATCTGTAATAACTGGCAATCGGCTACCGTTACATTTTTCACATAACCACCCCGATCTTTGGTTGCTTTAATCTGCATCCCGTGAAGTAATTTTCCGGCTTTGCAATCCTGTACCAATACATCGCTTACTCCGCCAGACATTTCGCTGCCGATCGAAATACCATGTCCACGTTTAAAATCGCAATCCGTAATCCGTACATTTTTGGTGGGTTTGGCTACAAAAAAACCTTCGGGGTTTTTGCCCGATTTAATGGCGATACAATCATCGCCGGTATCGAAAGTGCAATTAAAGATATAACTGTCGGTAGAAGAATCAGGATCTATCCCATCACCATTGCGGATGTTCGTGGTGATAATATTCAGGTTTTGACAGCTTACATTTTTGCTATAAATATAATGGATGGTCCAGCATGGAGGTTCGTTAACCGTGAGGTCAGATAAATTAACATCCTGGCAGTTCATTAAACAGATTAACCGCCCCCTGCTTCTTATTCCGCTGGCCTTAATCATGGCATCACCCAATTTTTTGCCTCCCCCAGTAATGGTTCCTTTGCCGGTAATCCTTAAATTATGCACATTATAAGTCCCATTGCGGTTAAGATTGCCGGCATTGATCAAGCTGGCATAAGTTTTTAATTCCCAACCTTCAAAGCGGTTTAAAACCATCGGCAAATAATCGTCTACAACAGTTGATCCTTTTAAAACGCCGCCTTCTTCGATATAAAGGGTGATATCGCTTTTAAGGTATAATGCCCCTGAAAGGAAAATCCCTTTGGGAATGTACACTGTTCCACCAACAGTACAGGCATTAATTGCAGCTTGGATGGCTTTTGTATTGTTGGTAATCTGATCTCCTTTTGCGCCAAAATCTATAATGTTGAATATTTTGCTTTTCTCTTTGGTTTTAAAACGGATGCTATTCTTACTCCCCAACTTACTTCCCTTGATACTTACCACTGCAGTGTACCAGGTATTGGGCATTAATTTTTCGGCCGTAAAATTGGTTCTACTTGACGAGCCGTTTACCTTGCCGTTTAAAGTAACCTGATAGGTGATTTCCGGTCCAAGATTTTGTTTATCCCACAAAAGGGTAACCGCGTTTTCTGTTAATGAACCTGGAGCAATTAAGATATTGAACTGTTTTTTAGTTTGAGCAAATGCGCGGACCGAAGTAAAAACGAGCGAACCGATAAGAAAAATTATGCCGATTTTATTGAAAGTTTTAAGTTCGATCATGTAAAGGAATTATTGGTTAGAGTAAGTTAATGCAATAGTTTATCGCTATGCTTAACGCAAATATAAACGGCTTATCTAATTAACTGTTATGTGGTATACTGCATCCAATTATTTTTAAAAAGGCCTGCCGGGATTTATCAGATCAAGTGTAAAAATTTTAACACAGTTTAATCCATTAATGATCTGAAGTTTTTCAAAAATGGAAGATGAAATATCTGGAAGAAACTTCAAAATATAGCAATCATCGATATTTAGCCACATTCAACACCATCATCTAACTAAAAAGCATAAAATCAAAAATAACCTATTGGGCATAATGGGTCTTCCAAATTCAACTAAAACGATTGGGTAATCATTTAAAATGCTAAGGAAACGTCTGTATGGCAAGCATTTTGCGTAAGTATAGTAAAACAACTATTAATGAACCTTACAGTACCCCAATTACATAGCTGCGTAATTATTGATGATAGCCGCATGAGTAAACCACTTTTTGAGCAATTCATTTCCAAAATAGATAAATTAGACCTTAAAGGTAGTTTTACAGATATAGTGGATGCTATGGCTGCCTTTTGGAGTTATGGCAAAGTAGATTTCCTTTTTTTAGATATACAAATGGATATGTCGGGGATTGATGTAGCCAGGATGTTAAAAAACAGCTTCAAATTCGTGGTTATTTTAGGCGAGCCAGGCAATGGAGTGGATATCTTTGCTGATAAATGTAAATTTTTACCTAAACCACTCGATTTCACAAATTTTTCGGACGCTATTAACCAACTGATTTCAATCGGGCTAAAAAACAATGCGCAGCTTTTATAAGGACACTGTCTTTTTCAGTATATTCACCATTAGGGGATTTAGGACATTAGGGTTAACCTTATAGGGTTGATTCCACTGGTTTGATGATTACACAGATTTTAAGGTATGTCCTTTAAGTTTCAGTTTCTCTGCTTTCTACCCACAGCTCTTCTTTCTTTAATCTATATGCCCCATACAAGCCGAATAGCAATAATAAGCATTCATCTATAGGGCAAGCAATAGGTGACGATGTTGTTGTTATGAGGGTATAGTTATATAAATCATGAGATTGTCCCAGTATTGAAAATACACAAGTGCCGGCTTTTGTTCCAAGAAGTACCCTCGGACAGGCTGGTGCAGAGGTTAGATACTGCCTTCCTCCCGTTTCGTAAAAGCCAAGAAAATTGTCAATATAAAGTGTACCCCCTGTTGGTGTACCTATTAAACATCCCTGCTGCGCTTTTAAATACTGAATAGATAGTATCAGCAGTGAAAATAAAATTATAAAAACTCTCCACATATCGATATAGGTTGATATATGAAGTTCAGGAAATGCTTTTAAAAAAAGTGCCAATGAACGAACTGAACAAAGGCAGGTTAGGAATCAGAGAATAATGATGATCGCAGGCCGTTCTAGCTTTTAGCTTTAATCTTTCCGCTTTTCCATAATCCACCTTATTTTTTTCATCATTTTACGGTTATGAGATTTAGGATATAAGTGTGCTCTTACAGGGGTTGATTCAACCGATTTGATGATTACACAGCGTTAAGTTCCTTTGGTCTTTCCGCTTTAGTCTTTTAGCTTCCAGTCTCCAATTATATATCCGAGTAATCCGTCGGGTACACAAATTTTGTATCGTTTTTAGAAACATTGTGCTGATATTCGGGCATGGCTGAAAGTTTTTTCCAATAATCATCTGCCGAGAAGGCTTTCCAATGGGCATCTCTATCGGCCTTATTTTCGAAAGTAGTCAAATACATCAAATTAGGCATGCGGCTGCCCGATATCACTGACCCATAAAATACAGCGTTAAAATTCAACCTTTTAAACAGTCCTATTTCATCGCCCTTATTAAACATCTGCACCTTATTCTGAAAATATTTTTCTGTAGGTGCCTCGTAACTTCTTAATTCGTAAACACGCTCTTTCATCGGCGACTTTAGCTTTGGCAGCATAAAATTGGGTGCATCTTCAAAAGCCTTTAAAACAATCGATTCCAACCTTTCGTAGGGCGTATCGGTATAAACCGCATCCAGGTATGATTTTCCATATACAGCATATTGATTATCCTTCGCCAACTTTTTATCGAGTGCCAAAATCCCATCCAAAGATTTTAAAGGGATAAATACATAAATAAGTTTCTCTGCAGTTGTGGACGGCTCACTTATAAGCGGTTTAAAAACACCAACTTTAGCAATTCCGGCACGGTGTAAGGCTGGTAAAAAGGCATTTTTCAGATAATCGTCAACTGTTTTTTCTTGCGCGTCGGTTTTTAAATGGTAAATCTTAATCTGATAGAAATCTTGTTTTGAGGCTTTTGCAGCAAAAGCATTTGACAATAGAACAAGTAAAAACAGGGCTGATATTTTAACTTTCCGCAGCATGATAGGATTGATTAGATGCGAAAATTACTCAAAATTTTTACTAACGATGAAAATATAAACGTTATTTCCCGAACCTCTCTATTTTGATACATTCGGGTTTGGCGGTTGGGCATTAAGCAGGTGTTTTACAAAGAAATCGCGCTTGCGCCTACGTCCGTAAGTGCCTCCATCACTATGCCCCATACCAGGAATACTTAAGATATCGAAATCTTTATTTGCCTTAATCAATGCATCTGCCAGTCGGTAAGTAGATTCGGGCGGTACGTTTTCGTCGGCTTCTCCTACAATCAAGAATAAATTCCCCTGTAATTTAGCGGCGTTGGTGATGTTGGATTGTGCATTATAATGTTCTGCAACCGGATACCCCATCCATTGCTCATTCCACCATTGTTTATCGATGCGGTTATCGTGGCAGCCACAGGCAGAAACGGCGGCCTTATAAAATTCAGGGTGGAACAATAATGCCCCTGTCGAACTTTGTCCACCTGCAGAAGTGCCATAAATCCCGACCCTCGTAATATCGGCATTCGGATATTTTGCGGCCATGGCTTTCATCCACAATATCCTGTCGGGAAAACCAGCATCGGCAATATTTTTCCAGCATACATCATGAAAAGCTTTCGATCGGTTTGCTGTGCCCATTCCATCAATCTGCACCACAATAAAGCCCAATTCGGCAATGCTCTGCATTTCGCTTGCCGGCAAAAAGTTTTTAGGCACAAAACTATCATGCGGACCGGCATAAATATTTTCGATAACCGGATAGGTTTTATTGCTATCCATTTTTGAGGGAAAACAAACAATGCCCCAAATATCGGTTGTTCCATCCCTTCCTTTGGCTACAAATACTTCTGGCAACTTTACCCCGGTTGCCAAATATGCGTCTTTTTGGCCATGTTCAATTTCACTGATCTTTTTAGTGCTGGCAGTTAATCTGAGTTCGGTAACGGGCGGTATATTTACCTGAGAGTAGGTATCGAGGTAATATTTACGATCGGGAGAAAAGCTGAGGCTATGGTTGCCTTTTTCGGGTGTGAGATTTACCAGCCCTTTGCCGTCAAAACCAATGCGGTAGTAATGGATAAAGTAAGGATCTTCGCCAGTATTCATTCCGCATGCCCTAAACCATACCTGGCGCTTTACCACATCTACACTATCAATGTCGCGAACAACATAATTCCCTTTGCTTATTAACGATTGTTTTCCGCTGATTGTATTTACCAGATATAGGTGCTGCCATCCGTCTTGCTCGCTGGTATACAACATTTCGTTGGTTTTAGGCAGATAGCGTGTGTAAATCCGGTTTTCATAAATGAAAGTTTTTGTTTTTTCGTCGATTATATTTTTGGTTTTTCCAGTCTGTACATCTACTTCAATCACCCTAAACCGCTGGTGACCGCGGTCTACCTTTTCATAAGTATAATACCTATTGTTGCCCATACGCCAATGTAATTCCGGCGGACCAAAAAAATCAATCGGTTCTGCATCAACCTTTATTGCCGTTTTTGCGGTAATATTGAACACATAGGTTGATAAGCGGTAAAATCATCGCCCGGCTGGGCATATTCTCTCGATTTTAACTCGCCACGCGTGGTACCAGGAACCGAACTCAATACATAATGTACTTTTTTAATCTCTTTGGGATCAGTTTTATAAGCGATAATATTTTTGCTATCCGGCGACCAAACATAATCACCATAAGGCTTGTTGGCATTGCCATCGGTACTTAACTGGGTTTCAGTTTTTGTAGCCACATCCACTACATATAAATTTCCTCCACGGATCAGGATTTCATTTTTGCCATCCGGCGATTTCCGGACATCTCGGTTTCTTTGCCAACGCGATCGCCTTTGCTGTAGAGGTCTTTTTGCATTATATCGGTAAATACCGGAATCTATAGTCTCAGTTAAATTGTAATCGCTCAAATTCAGCCGATACCATTTCTCCTGCATTTTTAGGATGGCATTATTGCCCTGATCAGCAAAATATAGTTCGTTAAACTGAAGTTTTGATGGATTCTGTTTTTTATTGACTGCATTTTCGATGCTTTGTGCGAGTTTATTATGATCGAATGCCAGATTCCGTTTCCCTGTTGCTGCATCTACATAATAATATTCCCAGGTTTTGTTGGGCAGGTTCTTTTTATACCAAAATGCACTTCCATCGCTCTTCCAAAAAGGCACAATATCGTTATTGGTGGGTATATTGCGCAGTGCGGTATCTAATTTATTTGATCGTTGATAGGCATCCGCTACTTCAGTAGCACCTGGTGCATAAGGATGTAAGATTTGCTGTTGCGCTTTTGCCTGAAAAAAGGCTAAACTTGCTAAAACGAAAACGATTGATTTTCTAACGAAGGGATAAATCATTATTATAGATTTTTGCAGTAAATATAGTGTTAGGCTTTTGCAGATTTCTTTTGGATATTGATGGATAACCCCAATATTTTAACTGCTAATTTTTACGGCATGTTTCGTTTTCAAATCTTCGCGCACAATATTTCCTTTAATGAGGTAATAAACAGGGATGCCAATTAGGGTAATAACTAGGCCCGGCCAGGTAAATTTGGGTTTAAAAACGATCAGCAGGATACAAAAGGCAAGTCCCATTACAATATAGATAATTGGCAATATGGGGTAACCAAAGGCTTTATAAGGGCGTTCGGCATCCGGCCTTTTTTTTCGCAGGATAAAAATTCCGAATATGGTAAGCATGTAGAACATCACCACTACAAAAGAAATCATGTCGAGCAGATCGCCGTATTTGCCGCTAATGCACCATAAACAAGCAAATAAACATTGGATCCAAAGGCCAAAACCGGGAACGGCATTTTTGTTCAGAGTACCAACCTTTTTAAAGAAAAGCCCATCTTTGGCCATCGAATAATATACCCTGGCCCCGGCCATAATTAAACCATTGTTGCATCCGAAGGTAGAAACCATAATCATTAAAGCAATGATGATGGTGCCAGCAGTGCCAAAAATATGATTGGCTGCCGAAACGGCCACGCGGTCTTTATCGGCATAGGCGATATCGTGCAACGAAAGTACTCCCGTGTACATTACATTGGTTAAGAGGTAAAGTACCGTAACGATAATCGTTCCCAAGGCTAAACTTAAGCCGATATTCCGGGCCGGGTTTTTAATTTCTCCGGCAATAAAGGTTACGTTGTGCCACGAATCACTACTGAATATCGAACCTACCATGGCCGCCGCAATGGCACCGAAAGCAGTCAGCGTAGCATAAGAACCTATATTTCCATCGGCAGACAAAGGACCTAAAGCCCACATATTATTCCAGTTGGTTTTCCAGATCTCTTTATCTAAAAAGAAAAGCCCAAACATGATCAAACCGAACAAACTTATCAGTTTGGCTACTGTAAAAGTGGTTTGGATAACCTTACCCCCGTTTACACCCCGGTTATTGATATAGGTTAGCAATACAATTACGCCAATGGCCAGCAGCTGTGCCGGCGAAATGGTAAAGAAACCTAAATTTACCGCTATACGATCTTCACTTAAAGCAGGTATAAGGTAAGCCGTAAACTTTGCAAAAGCAACACCCACAGCAGCAATGGTTGCCGTTTGGATTACCGTAAAAAAACTCCACCCGTACAAAAAACTGATAAGGGGGTTATACGCTTCCTTTAAATAAATGTACTGTCCGCCGGCTTTGGGAAACATAGCACTCAGTTCGCCATAACTTAATGCTGCAGTAAGTGTCATAAAGCCCGTAATTAACCACACGACCAATAACCAACCCGAGCTGCCTACATTCCGGGTAATATCTGCGCTAACAATAAAAATGCCCGATCCGATCATGCTTCCGGCTACGAGCATGGTAGCATCCATCAATTTTAGTGAGGGTTTAAACTGTGTGGTTTTTTGGTTCTTCATTCTGATCTGTTGTTTGGTGGGTCGGTTATTTTGTGGGTTGATTATTTAAGTTGATCATAAAAATGCCAGGAAGTGGTAAAATCGCGGGTTAAAGGCTGGTTGGTTAACGTAGCCCTGATCATTTCTACTGGGATAAGGTTTTCTTTGATCACAGCATCATGAAATGCTTTAAAACTCATTTTCCCGCTATCAACCAGTTCTTTTTTAAGGGCAAAAAGCTGAAGACCGCCTGTAAGATAGGCCACCTGGTACAGCGGACTATAATCGCCTTTAAAAGACCGCCGTACTTCGCCTTCGGCATTGGCGCGTTCGTGGCCAACACGGTCGACCAGAAAATCGACACATTCTTGCGGTGTCCATTTACCAAGGTGAAAGTTTAAGGAGAACAGAATCCTTGCGCAACGGTGCATCCGCCAAAAAAGCATGCCCATTTTTTCTTCGGGCGTTTTGGCAAAACCTTTGTCGTAAAGCAAAAGTTCCCAGTACAATGGCCATCCTTCTACACTAAACGGTGTTTTAAAAGGATCGCGGTAACTTTTATAACGGTTATTGATGTAATATTGATAATGGTGCCCGGGCAGCAGCTCGTGCTGTACGGTTCCTCTCGAAAAATAAGGATTATTGCCGCGCATACTCATCAGTTTATCGTCTTCTTCCATGCTGCTTGTAGGATACGAAATACTGATTTCGCGCCCTCCGGTAAAAAATGGATTCACCAGCTGGCGTTCGGCCGACATCATCACCATACCCCAGGTTTCTTCTGCCAGAGCCGGAATACTGATCAGATCGTTGGTTTTTATAAAGCTTAATGCATCATCCTGCAGTTTTACAATCAGTTCGGCCTGTTTACCCAGTGGCACGTAACTATTCTTAATTTTTTCCTGGGCTTTTTTCCAATCTTTCCCGAAGCCCATAGCCGCTGATGCTTTTAAAAGCTCTTCGTCGCAATATTTAAATTCCTTTTCGGCAAGTTGGATCAACTGTTCGGGGGTGTAAGGGATCAGTTCGGCATTTAGCTGCCTTATCAGTTCTTCACGGCCAATTGGTGTACCCTTAATTTCGGGCTTTTCTGTTTTAACCAGAGGAACCGAATCGCGCTTACCGTTAAAAAGTTTCGCATAATCAGTTAGGGCGAGGTCGAGCCTTTCGTAAGGTTTGGGTGCCCACCAGGTAAAACCAGGTTCATAATCCATATAAAACTGGTAAAAACCCTTTAACCGCTGTTTTAAACTGAAGGTTACCGCTGCTGCCATTTTAAGCTGTTCGGGTTTGAGTTTGCGCCCCTTTTTAAAATTTAAGCTTAGGGTATCAATCTGTTTTGCGGTTTCGCTCATCTGCACTGCCAGCAAAGATCCTTCTTTGTAGGTTCCTCTCCGCCTTAACTTTTCGAGTGCATAAATAGAATCAGCAAAAGTAAAATACTTAGCCAGGGCCTTATAATCAGTTTCTTCTTTATCGAGCAGCCAAACAGACGATTCGATTTCCTTTTTTAGCAAGATATAATCTACCTTTCCGTAAATGCTAAACGTTTCGAACTGCGCAGATTTTAATTTCTGTAAATATTCGCTGTTGATATCCTGAAGCCGCTTTCTTTGTTCGGGGCTTTTAAAAGTTGCAGCTGGATAGGCGTAGTACCCTCCTGTTGAATAAGGATAATAGAAATCGTTAATGGCATCTACATCCCTTTGGTAGCCAACAATGAGTGTACCCATTTCGCTGGTTTGCTCATAAAGGCCTGCATTGGGCAGTTGGGCAGTTGCTACCCTGGCATTAAACAGGTTAAATAACACTAAATAGGCAAAAAACAGGTACTTGTGCTGCATTTCGAATCGGTTAATATTAACAAATAGGGTTTGCCTCCATCTGAAAAGATGGCTAGCTTTTTTGATCAATAAAAATGGTTATAATGGCTTATGCGCCCACGTAACTTACCCTGCTCACATTGTTATAGGTATCGATATAAGCCCTTGGCGATTGGCCAATAATGCTTTTAAACACCCTATTAAAGTTGGTAATGCTATTAAAACCGGCCTTGTAGGCAACACCCGAAATGCAATCGGCTTTTTCTCCCGAAATTAAGCTTTTACAGGCATCGTTGATCCTCACTTCATTTAAAAAGGAAACGAAAGTATGGCCGGTATGCTTTTTAAAATACCTGCAGAAAGCCTGAGGGGTCATAAAGGCTGCATTGGCTACATCTTCTAAAGCGATCTGATTGTTGTAATTTTCGGTAATGAAATTGATGATTTTGCTCAAACGCATACCTTCGTTTTCGGTAACGTTTGATGAATACATATCAGAGCAGAGCGATTCTACATTCTCGTTCAGATCTTGAAGCCCATTAACCAGTTTTAGAAAATTAAACAGTACATCTACGCCTGCGGCCAGATGAACATTAAAAATTTTGGTAATGATATTTTTGGTATAAGCATTCGGAATTTTGAAACCATGTTTGTTCTTGGCTAAAAAAGCACTTGCCATTTTCATTTCCGGAAGGTTAAATAGTGCAGCCAGAATACCGTTCGGATTAAAGTAAACCGAACAGGCTTTAATGCTTTTATTGTGACCGCCAGAAAAATACTCTGGATTACTTTTAAATAAATGTGGAAGCTTAGCCCCAATAACAAAAACATCACCCGATCGGAACGCATGCATATCGTTGCCTGCAATTAATGTTCCTTCTCCCCTTTCTATATAAGTAATCTGCCATTCATCGTGCCTGTGCAGGTATTGATAAAAATGTGGCAGTTCAATATGCTCCGAGATCACACTCTTGTCGTCGGGCACAAGCAGGGTAAATGGTAATACTTTCATGATTTAGTTTAGTTTGGTCCGGTTTGTTGATTAATTGAATGTATGGATATTAACCCTAAAAAACCAATAAAAGCGGGATAAGGTTAAAATCCTGCTATAATTTGATAAAATACAACAGATTTTCATTGTCGATTAGCAGGAAAAACGCTACTACACACTTAGTTAAAATACTGTTTAACAACATTTAAAGCGCGGGCTGGCTTTTTAAATATTGGCAAATTTAGTAAGGGTTGTCGTTTTCAATGTGCAGGCTTATGGTGTGAACACATCCTTTTAGTGTTTCCCGCTGATCTCACAGATTACGCAGATGCTAAGAATCAAAAAACGGATCGTCCTTTCGACTGTAGCTTACCGATTTTCATCGGTTGCGGAACGGAGAAATCTAATTAATACAGATTTCTCCGTTCCGCTGCGCTGCAGTCTAAAGGACGGTATCCTTCTGTCATCTCTATTCAATAGATTTGAAAAATGCTAACCTCTCGGAATGCCGTTTTATCGCTAACTATGCCACGCAACCTACCTTACCACCGCAAAAGGTTCTAATTTTAAATCGGTTGCCATGCCGGCTACAATCTGGCTCACCAGTAATCCTGTTGCAGGCCCCAAGCTTAGGCCCATCATGCCATGACCGGTAGCAATAATTAAATTCTCTCTTTTTTCAGATCTGCCTATGTAGGGCAAACCATCAGGCGATGATGGCCTGAACCCATACCAGATATCTTTTTCGGCAGGAAGTGTAGGCCTTAAATCAGGGAAATAAGCAGGAACAGACTCTACAATTCCTTTAACCCGCTGCATATTGACCCTATTGTTGATCTTATCCAATTCCATCGTACCTCCATACCTGATATGGCCGTTCATGGGGGTAATGGCCACCCTTGCCTCGCATAAAAGCGCCGGAACGGTTAAACGGTTTTGAGGTTCTGGTTCCATAAAAGAATAACCCTTGCCTGGCATCAGCGATATACCCACACCGGCCATTTTGGCTACCGCAGGCGACCATGAGCCTGTTGCAATAACATATTGATCGGCTTCCCATGCGGTATTACCAGTAAACACTTTCGTTATGCGGCTGCCAGCCATTTCAATCCGATCTACTTCTTTACCACGTTCAACTTTTACGCCGTTATCGGTTAAATATTTAAGCAGGGCGCTCATCAGCTTTGCAGGATAAAGGTGCGCATCGCAACGGTAATGTACAGCCCCCAAAACATCCAGCTTTAAATCGGGCTGCAGAGCTTTACATTCTTCAACGCTTAATACTGCCATATCCAAACCCAGTTCGACGGCTTTTTCGGCCAAATGGGTTTCTTCTTCTCCGGCTTTCTCCGTTTTATAAAAAGCGAGGATGCCATTGTTTGTGAGTTCGAAGTTAAAACCGGGCTCTTTGGCCAAACCTTCGTACAGTTTTTTGCTGAGCAATGATAAATCGCGCAGTGGAACAGCGGCGGCTTCAACATGTTTTGCGGTGGCATGTTTCATAAATTTCAGCCCCCAGTTAATCAGGCTGCCGTTTAATGAAGGCCGTACATAAAACGGACTTTTACTGTTAAACATCCAGCGGATCCCCTGTTTAATCATGCCCGGAGCGGCCAATGGTACAAAATGGCTTGGCACAATCATCCCTGCATTGCCAAAAGAGCAGTTGTCGGTAATGTCGCCCTTATCCAAAATGGTAACCTCATAGCCTTTCTTCTGCAGGTAATATGCTGATGTTAAGCCTACAATTCCACCACCTATAATTAATACTTTCGACATGCTTTTTATTTATAATGCTGATACTTTAGAAATTTATTAAATCACCTGAAATCCATGTGCGTAAGGATCATCTTCGGCATCAATTTTAATGGTATTGTAGCCATAAACCTTTGCCCATCCTTCTACACTTGGAATTATGGCCTTGATACCGTTTAAATCTACCACTTCTTCTACCCGTCCGATAAATTTACTGCCGATAAAACTTTCGTGGATAAAATTTTCTCCCTGTTTTAACCTGCCTTTGGCGAACCATTGTGCCAAACGCGCAGAAGTTCCGGTTCCGCATGGCGACCTGTCGATTGCTTTATCGCCATAAAAAACAGCGTTTCTGGCGGTAGATGTAGGGTCGATTGTTTTCCCGGTCCACAAGATATGGCTACAGCCGTTTATGGTAGGATCTAAGGGATGTACAAAAGTATATTGTTCGTTTATGCGTTTACGGATGCTCTGGCTCCAGGTAATCAATTGCGAAGCAGTATAGTTTTCCAATCCCGGGAAATTATCCTGCGGATCTACAATTGCATAAAAGTTGCCACCATAGGCCACATCGAAAGTAAGCTTGCCCAGGTCAGGGCACTCTACCTCCAGATTTTCGGCAGCGAGGTAAGATGCCACGTTTTTTAGCTTAACCGATTTTACTTTTTTGCCTTCCTGCCTGTATTCAATTAAAACCAATCCTGCCGGTGCCTCCATTCTGATTACCCCAGGTATTTTTGGCTGGATCAATCCTTCTTCTATGGCAATGGTGATGGTACCGATGGTACCGTGGCCGCACATTGGCAGGCAACCACTGGTTTCGATAAACAGCACGGCAACATCGTTAGCTGGATCATGGGGCGGATAAAGAATACTGCCCGACATCATATCATGGCCGCGTGGCTCGAACATTAAACCTGTTCTGATCCAGTCGAATTCCCTCAAAAAATGCTGCCGCTTTTCGCTCATATTGGCTCCAATAAGCTGAGGACCACCACCAGCAACTAAGCGGACAGGATTTCCGCAGGTATGCGCATCTACACAAAAAAAAGTTTTACTCATGAGCTTTCGTTAATTTCTGGTTTACCTTTCTAAAAATACCTAAGGGGTTTCCATCCTTCAGTTCATCGGGCAACAATTTCTGCTCCCAGTCTTGATAAGCCAATGGCCTAACAAAGCGGTTTATCGCCGTAGTACCTACAGAAGTAAAACGGCTATCATTGGTTGCCGGAAATGGTCCGCCATGCTGCATCGCCGCACAAACTTCAACGCCGGTAGGCACACCATTCAGGATAATCCTTCCGGTTATATCGGTCAGTTTGTTTATCAAAACCTGGTAGTTTTGAAGTTCTTCTTTTTCGGCCATTAACGTTACGGTAAGCTGTCCTTCTAATACGTCGACTGCCTGTTCGAGCTCTGCCATATCACGGGCAATAACCAACAGCGAATATGGGCCGAAAATTTCTTCGCGGAGTTTTGGATTGCGGATAAAATCGGCAGCACTTACCTGTGCAATTTTTGCCTCGGATTGATTTTGCATTCCGTTATTTTTCAGCGTTGAAGCCGATAAAAGCTGAACGCCATTTTCCTTTAGTACCCCGGCAGAAAGCTTAACATAATTATTGGCAATACCTTCGGTAAGCATCGTAGCAGATGGAATTTCAGCGATTGCTTCTTTTAAAACTGTTTTAAAATTCTCTAAAGCTGGCGATTGTACCGCAAGCATTAAACCTGGGTTGGTGCAAAACTGACCAGCCCCCAGGGTAATGGATGCGGCGTATTTTTTTGCCAGTTCTTCAGCCTGTTTTTCGATGGCCTGCGGAAGAAAAATTACCGGATTAATGCTGCCCATTTCGGCAAAAACAGGAATGGGCTGTTCGCGCTGTTGCGCCAGGTTAATTAAAGCCATTCCGCCTTTAAACGAGCCTGTAAAAGTTACGGCTTTAGTTAGCGGATGTTTAACCAAAAAGCTCCCTATGCTATAACCATCATCATATAATAAAGAGAAAACACCCTTTGGCATTCCTGTTTTTTCGGCAGCTTTAATAATTGCAGCACCTACTAATGCGCTGGTTCCGTAATGTGCCGGATGTGCTTTTACCACCACCGGGCAGCCCGAAGCCAATGCCGATGCCGTATCGCCGCCCGCCACCGAAAATGCAAGCGGAAAGTTACTGGCTCCAAAAACCACAACAGGCCCAATCGGGATCAGCATCCTCCTAATATCTGGCCTTGGCAAAGGTTGCCTTTCGGGCAGGGCCGTATCAATTATGGCATCAACCCAGGAACCTTCGGCCACCAGGTTGGCAAATAACCGCAACTGGCCAGTAGTGCGGCCAAGCTCTCCCTGTAAACGGCCTAAGGGCAAACCACTTTCTGCCGATGCCCTGTTTACCAATGCTTCGCCAATGTTGGCAAGCTCATCTGCTATGGCATTTAGAAATGCTGCTTTGAGGTCTTTATTTAAACTCCTATAACTTTTAAAAGCTGCTGTTGCTCCTGTTAAGGCAGCATGAACAAGGCTTTCGTTTGCTTTAAAAAATTCGCCGTCGAGCGTTAATCCCGTTGCGGGATTAACAGCTTTAAGACTTCTTTCACTAACTTCTACATCAGTACCGGCTATAATATTTTTTCCGTTCATATTTGGTTTTTAAACTATTTGCCCCAGCTACCGGCTGGTAATTCCGGACGAACCACCAATGCATCGTTAATAATTTTTAGCACTTTTTCTCTTTCTGCGCCGCTAACCGGTAAACGTGGTGCACGTACCGCTTCGGTTCCCAATCCGGTTGCTACTTCGGCGAGTTTAATGTACTGCACCAGTTTAGCGTGGATATCCAGCTCAAGCACAGGCAAAAACCAACGGTAAATGGTTAGTGCCTCCGCAATGCGGTTTTCTTTAATCAACCTGAAAATAGCCACCGTTTCCCGCGGAAAAGCATCAACCAAACCGGCCACCCAGCCATCGGCACCCATCACAATACTTTCCATCGCCAATGGATCTACCCCTGTAAAGATTTTAAAACGGTTGCCAAAACGGTTAATTAAACGGGTTACATTGGATACATCTCTTGTTGATTCTTTAATGGCCTGGATGTTGTGGTACTTTGTTAAAACTTCGAACATATCAAGCGTTACTTCGATTTTATAATCAACAGGGTTGTTGTAAATCATAATCGGCAGACTTGTACTTTCTGCAACTGCACCAAAAAAGGCCAAAGTTTCGTCGGCCGCAGCATTATAGCGCATTGGCGGTAATAACATTAAGCCCTGTGCTCCCAGCGATTCTGCTTTTTGTGCCACTTCGATTGCTTTTTTCGTGGTGGATTCGGCAATATTCAATAAAACCGGTACACGGCCATTTACCAGACTTAAAGTGTGCGATAACAGACCAAACTTTTCTTCATCGGTTAGTACACTTGCTTCGCCAAGCGAGCCACCTAAAATAATCCCTTCTGCTCCTGCTTCTAACTGCGCTTCGATATTCAGATCGAAAGCCGGAAAATCTAACTCATCATTCGCTGTAAATTTTGTGGTTACAGCAGGGAAAACCCCAGTCCATTTGATACTCATTGTAATATTATGTTTTTATGATTATGATTTAAGATTTAACCTTGGTTAACTACTCACCGAAAATGGGTTTTAGCCAACCAAACGTCATTTAATTGAATTATCAGCGATAAATCTGTTAAACGATATTCAAAGTTAGGCGATCGAAAAGCAGTAATATTGTTGGATTTTAACCGATATCGGCTGTAAATACGCCACTTAGGGGATTTATCGGGAGCAACAATTTAGCGGATAGTCGGGAGTCGATCTGTCTCGATCAACAATTTAGCGAATAGTCCGGAGTCGGAAGTCCGGGGTCCGAAGTCGATCTGTCTCGGTCAACAATTTAGCGGATAGTCCGAAGTCTAGAGTCCTGAGTCGTAAGTCAATCTGTTTCGGTCAACAATTTACCAATCACCCACTCCTTGCGCTATGCACCACGCTATACCCTCTCTGCACAACGCTCTATGCACCATGCTCCGCGCCCTATGCACCATGCTCAATGCCCCATGCTAACCAATGCCTAATGAACCAATGAACTTTCCTCAACCACCTTCAAATAGTACATAAACTCAATTGCTTGTTTTGTAAAAAGCACGTCCTCACCTTTAGCCAGTGTAACCTGTTGCCAATTTTGCGAAGGAGTAATTTTTAGGGTTTTAATACCTTCGGCTTTTAAGCTTAAAGGAAGGTTGAAACCTTTAACACAATTGCTATAGCGGTAAAAAGCTTTACCATCTTTCAGGTAATATTCGAATGTTGGTATTTGTGTGGTCCGTAGGTACTGATCAAAAACCTTAGAAAAAATGTAGCCTGCTCTTTTCGAAATATAATTTTCTACCTGTGTGCTGCTTACTGTTTTGTGGTAAAAAGTTTGGTTCAATCCACGCAATATCGACCTGAAAATCCCGTCGTTATTTAAACTGTGCCTGATCGAGTGGAGCATATTACCTCCTTTTGGGTACATATCGCCACTTCCCTGCGCATTTACACCATAAGCCGGAATAATCGGTGTATCGTTGCGGATACCTTTTCTGATCCCGAAATTGTATTCGTTGCCCGCTTTATTGCCAAAAATATAATCCACAAAAAGTGTTTCGCTATAATTGGTAAACCCTTCATGTACCCACATATCGGCCAGGTCGTTGGTGGTAATATTGTTGCCAAACCACTCGTGACCGCTTTCGTGGATGATGATGAAATCCCATTTGAGCCCCCAGCCATCGCCAGACATGTCGCGCCCCATGTAACCGAATTTATAACGGTTGCCATAAGAAACTGCCGATTGATGCTCCATTCCGGTATGCGAGGCATCTATCAATTGATAACCATCTTCGTAAAAAGGATATGGCCCAAACCAGTGCTCCATACTCTTCATCATTTTATGTACCTGATCGGGCATATATGTTTTCGCTTTCGCGTAATTGTAGTCCAGCACCCAATAATTTACATCGAGTTTTCCCTTTTCGCCGGCATATTGCTCTTTAAAATTAACATACTTGCCAATGTAGGGGATAATGCAATAATTGCTGATCGGGTTTTTAACATTATACCGATAGGTTGTGGTGCCATCGTGGTTATCCTTTTTAAATACCAACCGGCCATTGCCCACGGCCACCAAAGTATCGGGCACAATCATGGTTAAGGAAGCCCCCTGATCAGGTTCATCACTCTGATGATCTTTATTCGGGTACCATACCGAAGCACCCAGACCCTGGCAGGCCACCGTCATCCACGGGCGCGAAAGCGAATCGGTAGTGAAGATAAAACCACCATCCCAGGGTGCTCTTTTGGCCTGGTGTACCTTGCCATGGTAAAAAATATGCACGTTGTTTTGTGCAGCCATTTTTTGTGCAGGTACGTGTACATACCAAACACTTCCAACATGTTCAAACTTCAGCTTTTTACCTGCGTTATATAAAACACTATCAATAATCAACGGCTCCTGCAGGTCGATCTGCATACGGGTATTGCCATTGTTATTGCGCAGCACTTTATATACAATTTTGTTCGACCCGGTAATGCTTTTATCATTATAATCGGGCTTAACCGCAAGTTCATAGCGCTGTACATCCCACCAGGTACGTTCGGCATTTAAGCTGCCCCTTAAAGTATCGGCCAGGGTATAAACCTTTTTAGGGGCTTGTGCAAAAAGCTGTGTAGCAAAAAAGGCTATGAGTATTGTTAAGCAGCCATACGTTGTTTTTTTCATATCATTTACCGGCATCAGCCAATTTATTTGAAAAGCAATTGCAGTGTTTTATCGGTTAGTCCGGTCCTGCTCTCCCTCCTGCTCCGATAAAGGATCGGGAGCATCCGTACGATCAGGTTTAGTTAACACAGGGCATTGCTATACACCTGGTTTTCTGTCCCCTCCACAGCACCTGCCTCCTAGCCCTGACAGGAGCGGGCATCCCGATTTTTTCATCGGGATAAAGCGGATGGCAGGAACATCCATTAATAAATGCAGATGGCCCTGCGCTCCAAAAAACAAACGCCATCAGTTATATTCTTTAATCACATTGCAGCAATCTGTAATATTTTAAAATTTTGAAAAGCAATTGCAGCTTTCCATCGGTTAGTCCGGTCCTGCTCTCCCTCCTGCTCCGATAAAGGATCGGGAGCATCCGTACGATCAGGTTTATTTAACCCTAGTTTCTGCTCAATACAGGCCTTTCCGGTTCCCCGCTTCGAGCCAACGTCCCTAGCCTTGACAGGAGCGGGCATCCCGATTTTTTCATCGGGATAAAGCGGATGGCAGGAACATCCATTAATAAATGCGGAGGCCCTGCGCTCCAAAAAACAAACGCCAACAGTTATATTCTTTAATCACATTGCAGCAATCTGTAAGCTCTTAAAATTTTGAAAAGCAATTGCAGCTTTCCATCGGTTAGTCCGTCCTGCTCTCCCTCCTGCTCCAATAAAGGATCGGGAGCATCCGTACGAACAGGTTTAGTTAACCATGGTTTCCGGTTCTGTGTTCCAAGCCAACGTTCCTAGCCCTGACAGGAGCGGGCATCCCGATTTTTTCATCGGGATAAAGCGGATGGCAGGAACATCCATTAATAAATGCGGATGGCCCTGCGCTCCAAAAAACAAATGCCAACAGTTATATTCTTTAATCACATTGCAGCAATCTGCATCGTCTTAAAATTTTGAAAAGCAATTGCAGCTTTCCATCGGTTAGTCCGGTCCTGCTCTCCCTCCTGCTCCGATAAAACATCGGGAGCATCCGTACGATCAGGTTTAGTTAACCCTGGTTGCTGCTAAACAGTCCGGTTTCCGGTTGCGTGCTTCAACTGCTTACAATACTATCTCAGCTTAAAAAGCCTCACTTCTTATCGCTTCAACCTCTTCAGTAGTTAAGGCCAAATGTTTACCCAACATCCTGTTGCCATTATCGGTAATGAGAAAATCATCCTCAACCCTTATTCCGCTAAAATTTCTAAACTGTTCCAGTTTATCGTAATTGATAAACTCGGCAAACTCATTTGCTGCTTTCCAACGGTCAATCAGCTCCGGGATAATATAAACACCTGGCTCAACGGTTAATACATAACCCGCCTCAAGTGCCTTGCCCAACCTTAACGATTTTAATCCGAACTGGGTGGTATTTTTGGTCAGTTCATCCGTGTAGCCAACATATTGTTCGCCCAAATCTTCCATATCGTGCACATCCATACCCATCATGTGGCCCGTTCCGCATTGAAAAAACATGGCATGCGCTCCCGCCTGTACCGCATCGTCGATATTTCCTTTCATCAGTCCGATATCTTTTAAACCCTGTGCCAGCATTTTACACGAGGCCAGGTGCACATCAAGATACCTTACCCCAGGTGCCAATAAGTTTTTAGCGTGGGTATAGGCATTTAGCACAATATCATAAATATCCTTTTGCTCGGCACTAAATTTCTTGCCAACCGGGAAAGTACGGGTAAGATCGCCGGCATAACCCAGTGCGGTTTCAACACCCGAATCGTTTAAAACCAGTTGCCCCTCCTGAAGCTGGTTGCCATGGTAGTGGTTGTGCAAAATTTCGCCACGAACGGTTAAAATAACTGGATAGGCCAAATTACCGCCCGATGCCAGGGCTGCCCCTTGAATTTTTGCGGCAAGCTCGCGCTCATACATCCCAGGTTTTGCCTGCTGCATTACCATTAAATGAATATCTGCAGATATAGCCGCAGCACGGTCTAGCTCTTCAATTTCTTCTGCCGATTTAATCGACCGTTGTGCCACTACCGCTTTAATGAAGCTTAGAGATGCCTTTTCTTTTAACTGATCAATAGGCAGGTTAAACCAATTGGCCAGCTTAATTTTATTTTCTGCCCGGTAAGGCGGTAAAAAGTGAACAGGACGCTGCTGTTCCTGATGTTTTTTAAGGTATGCATCCAACTGATCCAAAGGCAACACTTTGTTAAGTCCCGCATCCAGGCTTTTTTCTTTGAGTGTTTTCTGTCGGCCCATCCAAACAATATCGTCGATACCCATTTCGTTGCCAAAAAGAATAATTTCATCTTCATCAAGGTCGATGATGGCTGCCAATGCCGGTTCGCTGATCCCGAAATAATATAAAAAAGTACTGTCTTGCCTAAAGTGGTAGGTATTGTCTTTATAATTCATCGGGCTGTCTTCATTACCCAAAAAGAGTAATATTCCCGAATTTATTTTTGAGGTTAACGCAGCTCTTCTTTGGAGATAAACTTTCTTTTCAAACATATTTTTTATGAATTAAGCAAATATCCCAAAAGCAATCTTCTTTTAATAGAGATTGAGCCAACTGGCTAAAATGCGGGTTGTATCTGCGAATTATAAGTTAAAATTATGCTGTAAAAATCACAATAAATTTCCTCATCGCAAAAAATAAGGGTAAAATCTGCACAATAGCGGCAAATTATAGGGTTTTTATGCTGTTTGCAATTGCATAATTTTATTGCGGTTAATAGATCCCAAAACCACCTGATATGATGAACCCTACCATTGGTAAAAGCCTGCTTGGCTGTGTGCTGTTTTTTGCATTAAATGCAAATGCCCAAAACTATGTACCTCATTTTAACGATAGCCGAATCAAGGTTAAAAATACCACGCCCATTAAAGCTTATGCTTTCGACCTTTCGCAGGTAAGCCTGCTCCAAAGTACTTTTAAAACCGCAATGCAAGCTGATGAAACTTATTTAATGATCATCGATCCTGATCGTTTACTATCGGGCTTTAGAAAAAATGCCGGATTAATACCAAAAGCCAAAATTTATGGAGGATGGGAAGGAGACGGATTGGCCGGGCACTCTTTGGGCCATTACCTTTCGGCAGTTTCCATGCAATATGCTTCGAGCAAAAAACCTGCATTTTTACAAAAGGCAAATTACATTGTGGATGAACTGGCCGAATGCCAGAAAGCCCGTAAAAACGGCTATTTGGTTGCCTTTAACAACGAGGATAAAATTTGGGGCGAACTGGCAAAGGGCAATGTTAAAACGGGCGGTTTCGACCTTAACGGAGGCTGGGCACCCTGGTATACTGTGCATAAAATTATGGCCGGACTGCTCGATGCCTATCTGTACACCAACAACAAAAAAGCCTTAACCGCCAGCATTGCACTGGCCGACTGGACCGCAACAACCATTAGCGGCCTGAACGATGAATTATTGCAAAAAATGCTTTTCTGCGAATATGGCGGCATGGCCGAAACACTGGTAAATCTATATGCAATTACCGGAGAAAAGAAATACCTCGAATTATCCTACAAATTCTATGATAAACGCATTCTTGATCCTTTGGCAAAAGAAACTGATATCCTTCCAGGCAAACATTCCAACACACAGATCCCGAAAATTATTGCCAGTGCAAGACGGCATGAAATTACAGGCGACAAAAACGATAAAGCCATTGCAAATTTCTTTTGGAAAACAATTGTTTACCACCACTCGTATGTAACCGGAGGGAACAGCAATTACGAGTATTTAAGTGAACCCGATAAACTGAATGATAAACTGACCGAAAATACCACCGAAACCTGTAATACCTACAATATGCTGAAGCTAACAGGGCATCTATTTGCAGAAAACCCATCGGCCGAGCTCTTCGATTATTACGAAAAGGCACTTTACAACCACATTTTGGCTTCTCAAAACCATGATGATGGCATGACCTGCTATTTTGTACCCTTGCGCATGGGTGGAAAGAAAGAGTACAGCGATAAATTTAACACGTTTACCTGCTGTGTGGGTACAGGGATGGAAAACCACGTAAAATACAACGAAAGCATTTATTCAAGGGGAAGTGATGGCAGTTTATATGTAAATCTTTTTATCCCTTCGGTTTTAGACTGGAAAGAAAAAGGACTGAAAATTACACAGCAAACGGCATTGCCCCAGGGCGACCAAACAAGTTTAACCCTTAACTTAAACAAAGCTTCAAATTTTGCCATCCGCCTTAGGAAACCAAAATGGTCGGCAGGAACTACAATAGCGGTAAACGGACAGCTGCAAAAAATAGTGCCGGATGAAACCGGTTATTATGTAATTACGCGCAACTGGAAAAACAACGACAAGATAAGTTACATGACCCCAGAAAAACTGTACACTGAAGCCATGCCAGATAATGCCGACCGTAGGGCTGTTTTTTATGGCCCGGTGCTTTTGGCGGGCGTTTTAGGCACAACAGAACCCGATCCGGTTAAAGGTGTACCGGTATTTGTAAGTGCCAACAGCGATCCCAAAGATTGGTTGAGCGTAGTAAATAAACAGGAACTTCAGTTCGAAACTAAAAACATAGCCCAGCCACAGGAGGTAACCCTTATTCCTTTTTATCAAACCAAAAACCAATACTACAGTGTTTACTGGGATGTATTTACACCCGAAAAATGGGCGGTGCAACAAAAAATATACGGTGAACAAAAGCGCAACAGGAAAGAACTGGAAGATAAAACTACAGATGTATTCAGGTTTGGCGAAATGCAGCCTGAGCGCGACCATAACTTTACCGCCGCAAAAGAATATATGGGCGAAGACCACGGTAGCAAATGGCGCGTGGCTGGCGAAAACGGGTTCTTACAGTTTGATGTTAAAGTTGATGCTACTATGCAGAATACCATTATTGCATCGTACTGGGGCATGGATAACCGCGGTCGGAATTTCGATGTGCTTGTTGATGGTGTTAACATTGCAACCGAAGACTTAAACAAATATAAGGAAAGCCGTTTCTATGATATCTCTTATAAAATCCCGGTTGAACTAACCAAAGGCAAGAGCAAGGTTACCGTAAAGTTATTCCCGAAAGCGAAAAACAGCGCAGGGCCAATTTATGGGGTGAGGGTGATTAAGGAAAGTTTGTAGAAGCGATTCGTCATTTCGAGCGCAGCCGAGAAATCTATTAAGCAGATCTCTCCATTCCGCTACCGATGAAAAATCGGCAAGCTACAGTCGAGAAGACGACATTAGGAGATGTTATCGATACATGTAATACTCCAATTAAGATCACGATCAATAATTTAGATGGACAATATTACTTTCACTATTTATAGGCTTTTGAAATACAAAAATTTAAATAAAACAACATAAACTATTTATAAAGATTAAAATACAGCAAAAGCAACACCGCTCTAGCGGAATAAATTATCGAATTACCTCAATATTATCATTTAACAAACTCATTTACAATTAAGATAAATACGTTATATTAATTTACTTTACTCATAAAGCTTAGATCTTGCTGATTTTCAAAACATATTAATAAAAAAAGGCTTCGTAATTTCTAGTTACGAAGCCTTAACCATAGTTAGATCGGTCTACTTTCGAATCACAACTTCCGTAGTTTTTGTTTTCGATAATGGAAAATGGTACGCTCCCCTATCGCCAACTTTATTGCCCTTAACCGAATAAATACCAACACCTGTAACCTTAGCAGGTTGAGCCAATCTCAATACCGCATCAGTCGAATAATCATTTGCTTTGTTCAGCTTCAAATGGATTTCACCATTTATGGTATTGTAACTTACCTCATCAATGGTTCCGGCATCGAGACTGATCCAAAGGCCCGCCGGAGCGATGTAAACCGACGATTTTGCGGCTGTAGTTAATTTAACATTGATGGTGTTGCCTGTTTTGTTCAAATTGCCTCCAAAGGCCAGCCAACCGAATTCGGGATGATTTAGGATATAGGACGAGGTATTCACCGCGTAACCGAAAAAGCCGGAGCCGTAATCACCTGTAATGCCATCATTTTTTAAGGTTGATGGATAAGCATGGAAGGCTGCAGGTGCAAAACCTTCTTTGGTAATGTTGGAAATCGAACCCAGCAGGCCGCCATAACCAGCGCGCAGGAGATAAAAATCATCGGGGTGTTTGCGGTAATCCATTAACAAGGGAATGGCATTTAATGCAGAGCCATAATGGTGGATCATCCTTTCGATGCGCGAAAGTTTGCCCCCATAAAGAAAATCCCAATAACGGCGGGCATTGCCATTATATGCCCAATGCGGTATTACTGGCATGTAGGCTAATATCGCATCGAGCGTTACATTTGCTTTATCCTGGTAACCAAAATAGTTAGACCATACATAAACTTCTTCTTGACCTGTAGAGTCCCAAGGCATTTCACTACCAAAGGGATATTGTAAAGAACGCCAGTGGTTGGCGCGTTTCTTCATTTCATTTTCGAGCCGGGTGGCTTCAGCTGTTAACCCTTCGTTTTTAAGGTCGTTTAAAATGAGGTAAAATATGGTTCCCTCCATCTGGCCAAACTGTGCGTAATAAGGCGCAATGTTAACCATAGCCATACCTGTTTCGGCCGCATTGATAAGGTGCTGTTTCCAGCTTTGCCCATCTACAAGTCCTTTATAATAGCGTGCCAAACGGTACGTTACCCAATGTGCAGCGGCCACATGCGGATAATTATAAGATCTCCCTAAATTATCGGCCTCCTTTTTTGGCCATGCCGACCAGGTTTTAAAATTAATATCCTCGGCATAGGTACCTTTTGGCAATGAATCTGGCGCGTAATAAAACAGGCTCTTTTTTACACCATACTTTTGAGGACCGTCTTTTAACTGGATCCTTCCAAACATTACCGAATCTACAAACTGTTGTAATTTGTCTACCTCCTCCTTTTCGGGCTGTACCAGCTGCTTCATCATGGCACCCAGCCAGGATCCTGCCCCGCCCTCATCGCTTAAACCTGCAATCCATGCGCGGTTATCCTGTGTTACCTGCTGCTGTTTTTCGTTATCGTACGTAATAACTGAAGGGCTTCTTTTAAAAATGGGGTCGGATTGGTTAAACCATTGTTTTGTGGTTAAAAAATGACCATAACTGGCAATTACCTCGCTTTCGGGCGATATAACCTTATAATTGATACTTTGCTCCAGCCCATCTTCGTAGGTAATGGTTAACCTGGCCCTCCCCCAGGTATTTGCTTTTACCGAATAACCTTTCCAACCGTTTTTGGTTGTAGCTAAGAACGTCACATTTAATGCATTTTCTGGCTGAACCTGTAAAGCTTTAACTTTTTTGGAATAGTTGATGAATAATTTTCCCGACACATCAAGCGGCAAAACATAACCCGGTACCGATATGGCCACTGGGCGTTTATTTTCGATGAGTTTGCTTTCGATAGCTTTAGGCTTTCCCGAAAGGATAAACTGAAGGGCATAGCTCCGAGTTTCTCCGGGCTTTAAAATGACAGATGTAGGTGCATTCCATTGCCCGGCATTTTTCCATTCATTTTCTGCATAAGCTTTGCTGTAAACCATCCATTCGTAAAAACCTTCGAATGCTATACCTCTTGGAGTTTTATCATCGTTAAGGGGATTATAAGCCTCAAATGGCGTATGCCCCAGAGGTGCCACCACTAAACTTGGGGCCTGGCCGCTTAACCTGGTAACCTGGAGGTACCCGGCATCCCTGCCGATGTATGGGTCGTAAAAAACATTTTTGGCATGTGTTTGCTCCAATGTTCGGCCCTCTAAGATATTGTCGAAAATCATCGGGATACCCAAGGCTCCGATTTCCACGCCATTATCGGTTTTATTTTTGAGTTCGAAACGGAGCACCAATCTGCCATTTTGTATTTCCCAGCTCCGCTTTATTTGCAGGGGGATATCGGCAGGAAGCGTTGCTGTAAGATCGGCTACTGCAAGCGCATTTTTGCTTAAGGGAAGATTTTTAACCGGACTCCGCTTTGCAGCAGTGCTGTAGCTTTTCCATGCTTCTGCTCCGATGTTCCGCAGTTTTAAATTGATGTCGCCCAAATGGTATAAACCATCGGCACTGCGTACCTTTAAACTATCGCCAGGAGCAAAATCAAAATCTTTAACCATTTTAGGCCGGAGGCCCGCAACAGTTTGCGAAGCTTTAACCAGTTTTAACTTAAAACCACCTGCATCAAAACTTAAAAAGCCATTTTCTAAGCCCAATGTTGATGGCTTTTTACTTAGGGCAATCCATGGCGACTGCGCCAAAAGTACCTCAACATTTAAAAAAGATAGGATACAACAAAATATTGCTTTAAAAGTGATTATGGCTAAAGTACTTTTCTGTTTGGATTTAATAATCATCATGATGATAAAGTGGAGTTTGGGATGAAGTAAACCAAAAATATACTTTAAAAGATAAAGCTTATGGCCATCTTAAAAATAAGGCAAAATCGGTAAAGGATTGGTGTATTTATTGGAAGTTGTGCGTAGGAAGGTTCTTTGGCTATGCCCAGGAATCACAATTAATTAGAAAAACTCAGGGTAGCAATTACTTCCGATAGATTAAAAAACGATTCCACTAACGCTCGTTTCTAAAAAACGCTGAATAACTTATCGTTTATAAACGATGGAATCGTATAGTTATTTATGCACCCGTTTGAAAACGAGCGCAAGCGTAAAATGACAAATAGTATTTATGATGTTCGCGGCATCACTTCACTCTCACATCTTCCATCTCACATCTCACATCTTACATCTCACATCTTCCCTCTTCCATCAATTAAATCGCCTTACATTTATCTTTTAACCATTCAACCTCTTCAGCAGATAACTGCGGGCTTAGTTTCTCGAAAACCATTTGGTTATATTGATTTAACCACAACAGCTGATCTGCGGCCAAAAGGGTTTTATTTAGAATAGTGGTATCAATAAAACATAAAGTGAGTGTTTCGAATGCAAGAAAGCTACCAAACTCGCTGGTACTGTGCGTGGTGCATAAAACAAGGTTTTCGATGCGTACACCGTGTTTACCTGTCCGATAAATACCAGGTTCGATAGAAGTTACCATCCCCGGCTTAAAGGCTATATCTACATTGGCTGGACTAATGTTCTGAGGCCCTTCATGTACGTTAAGGAAAAAGCCAATGCCATGTCCGGTTCCATGCCCAAAGTTGATGGCGTATTCCCACAATGGTTTTCTACAGATCGAATCAATCTGATAGCCTTTTGTACCTTCGGGAAAAATCAATTTAGATCCCTCTATCAAGCCTTTTAACACCAAGGTATAATCATCGGCCTGGGTTGCAGAGCAGCTCCCAATGGGTATAACCCTGGTAATATCGGTAGTTCCATATAAATACTGGCCTCCCGAATCCACAAGAAACAAACCGTCTCCGGTAATTTCCTGATCGCTTTCTTCAGTAACGCTATAATGCGGCAGCGCTCCATTGGCGTTATAGCCTGCAATGGTATTAAAACTCAGGTCGAAAAAAGCCGCCTGTTCGGCCCTGAATGCTGCCAACTGAACTGCCGCAGACCGCTCGCTTATTTTTTCATTTCTTAAACCAGCTTCCATCCATTTAAAAAACTTTGTTAAAGCCACTCCATCATAAACCATGGCTTTACGGATATGGTTAATTTCGTTTTCGTTCTTTAAACTTTTTAAATGTGTACTCGGATTAATCCCTAAAATAATTTTTGCTGTAGCTGGCAACAATTGATATAATCCAAAACAGGTACGCTTGGGATCGATAAAAATAGGTGCCTCATGAGGCAAAGCTTTCAATGCTTTATCTACATCTTCGTAAGGGCATAAAGTTACTCCCTGCTTATTTAGGGTATCAGTATCGCTTTGTGATAGTTTCTGTTCATCGATAAATAATTTTACTTCATCGGGTGCAATTAAGGCAAAACTCAGTGCAACTGGATTGTAATCTACATCTTTCCCGCGAAGGTTAAAAAGCCAGGCTACATCATCAAGTGAAGAAATAAGGTGATATGCTGTGCCATTTGTTTTCAATGCAGACCTTACTTGAGCAATTTTGGCCGAAATGCTGAGACCCGCAGCTTTTTCGCCAATTAAAAATGCTTTTTCAGTCGGCAACCCTACCCTATCGGTCCAGATGGCACTGATAAAATCAAAATCAATTATTTCAATATCATGTTGTAACAGATTTTGCTTCAATTCGATGGCCAATGCCATGGTGATGAGCAGGTGGTTAAAAGCTACTATTGCGCCTTGGGGCAAAACTTCCGACAGCCAGCCGATATATTCGGGTGTATGGGGCACTTTTAGTTTAACAAGTTCGTAACCTGTACCATGCAACTGGGTTTCTGCCTGGGTAAAATACCTCGAATCGGTCCATAAGCCGGCAAAATCCTGGGTAATCACCAATGTGCCGGCAGAGCCGGTAAATCCGCAGGCAAAAGGGATGGCTTTATAATGTGCCGGCAGATATTCGCTAATGTGTGGATCTGCCGCAGTAATGATATAAGCATCTACTTGTTGAGCAGCCATTAGCTTCCGAAGGGCTTCCAGTTTTTCTACATAGGTCATGTTGAGAATGATTTTATTGATCGGCCAAATTTAAAGATTAGGTTGATATGATCAAGCTACATATCCAATAAGCCATTAGATTTGCTATAGAGATCGCTCTGCGGCAATCACCTTCAATCTGCGGGAGAAATGTGGCGGCTAGTAATTTCCCGTTGATCTAACACATGCACGCACACTAACCCCAGCAAGTTATATGCGATTTTATCTGCAGTTGTTCAGCTATTTTTCGGTGTACACCTCTGCAACCTGGTTAGAAAGGTATTTAAAAGCGAGTGGTATGTCGGCAGCAGGGTTGGTGGTGCTCCCTTCGATAAAAATATAACCTTTGTAGTTTATTTTCTTTAAAGCCCTTAAATAGGGTTTAAAATCGTCGCCAGCTACGCCCGGTAAAGTCCGTTTTTCCTTTTCAGCAATTTCAGAAAAGCCGACTTCTGCTCTGGCGGCAACAATTTCATCTGGCGATTCGCCTTCACGCATCATGTGGAAAATATCTACATTTAACCTAAAGTTGGGTTCGTTAACTTTCCTTACAATTTCGGCTGCGCCTTTTAACGAAGTAATAAAATTGGTTTCGGTTGTTTCTAAGTTTTCGAGTAAAACAACCACATTGTGCTTTTTGGCAATCTGCCCTATTTTTTTGCACAGGTTTACAAAATCCGTTTTTGCTTTGTTGGTATCATACCCGGCCGGAATACTCCTTGCACCCGAGCTGCCCAAAACAATGTACTTCACACCCGCTTGGTTGGCCCTCGAGAGGACCGTTTCGGTATAGCTTAGCACTTTTGCCTCGTCTACATCAGGGCCGGCAATTTTAATGCTGGCGGGAAAAAACAGGTTGCAGCTTAACACTTTACATTTTGCTGCTTTGATTTTTTTCAGACTGGCCAGAAACTCATCATCGCCCAGGTTTGGCACCAATATTTTCGGTACCGATTCGCCGATTATTTTAAAACCTGCAGCAGCGGCAAGGCTATCCTGAGCCAAACCAGAAACAATCCCCAATTGTGGATAGTCTGGTTTATTGGAAACAAAACCAGAAAAAGACAAAATAACCAAACACGCGAAGAAAGCTAAAAACCTAATTTTCATATTATTACCCTTGTTTAAAAAGCAATTTATGAATTTTAGCCTAACAAAAGCATTTGGGATCTTAGAAATAAACCAACTAAGATCCCAAAAAGGTAGTTTATATCTAATTTATTACCAAATCGATTTAACCGAATAAACTTTTAGTTCTTTTACATCGATATTATTGCCCCAAAACTGAAAGCCTTCGGTATTTCTCGAATCGGCTTTCCGCTCCATCGAATAAGAATAGGCACCTCCATCAATAAATACCTCTATAGAAGTTCTGTCGATATAAATATCGGCCGAAATCTCCATGCTCGTCATGTCTTCAGGCGAATAAAAAGTACCATTAACGAGGTTAAAATTCATATCGTAATCCAACAGTTTCTGTCCGAAAAAATTTAAACCTGCACTTGTGGCATGAGATAGCTTCAGCTTTGTTTTGATGCGGATCCTATCGTTGCCATTATAGGCTTTCAGCTTTTCACTGGCATCTTTTGCATTGAGGTTGCTCCATTCGCCAACACTTTCAAAAAGTTGACCGGCTTCTTTTATCGGTTCGCTAAACAAGCGAATCCCGTTTTTGGTGGTTTTAAGTTTTAACTCGGTTGGCAAAAGCATCATGCCATTGAAAGGCATTTGCGGATGGCTTACCCTGCCCCATCCAATCTGGATCCTTCTGCCGTCAGCTTCTGGAATATTGGTGAAGGTTTGTGCCGCATATATGGTTCCGGTAACATAATAATGTTTGCCGCTTTCGGGCGTAAACTTTTTACCGTCGAAAGTGCCGATCATATAGGTATTGGATGCACCGTACATTACCCATTTGGTTTTGCTTTTATCACCATCAACAGGCAGTTCGAATAAATCAGGGCATTCCCAAAAACCAGTGGTATGGCTTTCGAAAGTCCAGTCTTTTAAATTTTTAGAATTGTAGATCGAATGTCCATCTCTTTCATTCAATACCAAAACCCAGTGGTTGCCGGGCTTATACCAGAAAACCCTTGGATCCCTGGTATCGTTACTGTTCCATTTTGCTTTCGAATCGATAATCGGGTTTTTGCTGTATTTGGTCCAGGTACGGCCTTTATCTAGGCTATAGGCCACACACTGTACCTGTTTATCATCCGAATTGGCGGTATAAGTAGCCACCATCGCAGGTGTATTCCCCTTGTTAAAACCAGCGGTATTGTTATAATCAATTACGGCAGAGCCAGAGAACATGGTGCCGATATTATCCGGACTTAAAGCCGTTGGAAGCTCTTCCCAGTGGATCATATCTTTACTTACGGCATGGCCCCACGACATATTTTCCCATTCTTTTTCGTAAGGATTATGCTGATAAAAAAGGTGGTACTCTCCTTCATAAAAAATAAGTCCGTTCGGATCATTTATCCAGCCGCGTTTGGTTGTAAAATGGAACTGTGGGCGGTTCTTTTCTGTATATATCGTTTTCTGCCCTTCTATTTCATCGTTCTGGTAAATTTTATCCAGGCCAGAAGCATCGCCATCATAACTGATTTTGACCGTTTTCCCCTTTAACGCGCTTACATCACAAAAAACCCAATACTCTGGTTCATCCTTTGCCAGCCTGATTTTAAAAATACGCTCTTCCTTGCCCGAAATTTCAAATTTCATGTTTCTCCTTTCCTGTTTTTGCGAAACAGGTAGATTGAGGTAGCGCTTATTGATCTTAATTACAATATCTGCCGCATGGGCAACCTGAAAAAAAACCAGTAGGGCTCCAATGCCCAGCATCATTTTGAGTGTTGTTTTCATATCTTTTCAATAATAATAATTAATCTGTTTCGGTAAGCAGTTTATCTGCCTAATTGGTAAAATAGTTTAGGCGAACCGGCTGTTCCGTTCTGCCAGCCCAGCATTTTCATACCGATCTAAAAATGCCTGATCCTTAAAATTTAATAAAACACCGGGAGAAAAGTCCCGGTGTAATCATTACCAGCCCGTATTCTGTTTATACAATCCTTTGCTAAAATTGATCTGATTTAATGGGATCGGCAAATATTCATCTCTATTCTTTTTGAAAAAAGCATCCCTAAGGTGCGAAGCCCTGTTTTTCTCAACCGAAAAATAGCTGTTGAGGTATTCGGCGGCGATGCCCCACCTTACCAGGTCGAAAAAGCGGTAACCCTCCATGGCAAACTCCATTCTACGCTCGTACCGCAGCGCCTCGCGGGCATAAGCCTGTGTCCAGGTGCAGTTTACCCCCGGCTGGTAGGTATCAATTTTATAATTCGAGGTGCTTGTGCCATCTGCCTGCTTTAACAGGCCGGTGCTGTTGGCGGCCCTGGTTCTAATCGAATTGATTACCGGAACTGCATCGTTAAATCTTCCCAGCTCAATCAATGCCTCTGCCTTAAACAACAGTACATCGGCATAACGTATAATGTCCCAGTTTTTAGCACTCGACATAAATGGCGGGAATTTTTTAAAGGCCGGATCATCGGGCAGAACAGTTTCTTTCAAACTCATAAAACGGCCATAAATCTGCGGTGCCCTGGTCCACGATACCTGGAAAAGAAAAGTTGGTTTATATTTATAGGGGTGCCCCGGTATGGCTACAGAGTGATCCAAGCGGGGATCGAAACTGTTGGTTTTAAAATCATCACCGGCAGCGGTGTTGATGGTGTTGTACGAATCGAACAGCGGCAAACCTGTTGCAGAAGTTTTAAAAGCGTTAACTAAATTCTGACTTGGGGTATGAAAACCGCAGCAGCCGTATTCTACATTCATCGGATAATTTAGCGAGTGCCCGTTATCGGTTCTGCCATTGGGTGTACCGTCATCTTTCGAATACTGGATGGCAAAAACAGATTCAGGCCCATTTTCGAACCTCGACAGGAAGTTATTTGCATAATCGGCACTTAGACTATATTTCCCCGAATTGATTACCTCATCGGTAAGGCTCAATACTTCGGTTAATTTGGCCTGGTTAATTGAAGTAACGTTGTTCTGGCTGTCTTGTACATAGGCCTGGTACAATAAAGCCTTTGCCAGATAAGATTTTGCCGCAAATTTGGTAACCCTTCCCTTATCCGGTTGGTCTACGGGCAGGTTATCAGCAGCGAAACGGAAATCGCCAGTAATTTTGTCCCAAAGCTGCTCATCAGTTAAATCTACATTCGAAATCTTTTCGTAATCTGTTTTTGGAATGGTTTCGTCGATATAAGGCACACGTTTAAATAAGATTTTCAGCAGGAAATAAAAATGTCCTCTTAAAAACCTCAGTTCGGCCTGCCTCGATACCCGCGAAGAAAGCTGGGCAGCAGTTAAATTGTTTACACGTGCCAGGGCATCGTTTACCCTGCCAATGGCCAGGTATAGTCTAAACCAGGTACCATCGGCATTGCCAATATCTACGCGGTTAAGGTTAAAGGTTTCGTAAGCGTTAAAATCGCCTACATCGCCTGGGCCATCGCCACCTTTATACGCATCGCCGCTCCTGATACTGCCATAGGCCCACATGTTGCTGTAAGGCGTTGCCCAATAATCGTTGCCCAGTGCCGAATAAGCGGCAATAACCATTTTCTCGGCATTTTCGGGCGTATTTAAGTCATCGGATGATACCACCCCTTGCGGTTTTTCATCCAAAGTATTTGTGCAGGATACCAAAATCATGCAGATGGCTGTTAAGATATATAGTGTAGTCTTTTTCATCTTTTGTGTTGATTTAGAATGAAACATTGATCCCCAAAGTGGTTATTAAAGGTATTGGGTAGGCATTGCCAGGGTTTTCGGGATCGGTTGCAGTATAACTTTTGCTTTTAAGCGTAAAAACATTGCTCGCCTGCACAAAAACCCTTGCCCGCTGAACTTTAAGCTTTTTTAATACCGGCTCTAAATTGTAGCCCAGCTGGATATTCCTCAGTTTGAGGTACGAACCGCTTTCAAGAAAGTAAGTTGAAGTTCTTCCTTCGTTATTCCTGTCTACAAGGGTTAGCGAAGGGATATTAGAACCGCTGTTCTGTGGTGTAAAAGCATCTAGTGTACGGCTGCCAAAGTTTGCGCCCGGAGCCAGTGAAGAAAAATCGGTCAGGTATTTATAACCATTGTTCACATCCGATCCCTGTACACCCTGCAAAAAGAAAGAAAGGTCGAAATTTTTATAACTGATGGAAGTATTAAAGCCATAGATCCATTTGGGCGCAGTATTGCCGATGTAATCCCTGTCCAGCGCATCAATGGTACCATCACCGTTTAAATCTTTGTACCTGATCCTCCCGATTCCTTTTCCGGGCTGGATGGCATGGTTATTTACATCATCAGCGGTTTTGAAAATCCCATCGGCCACATAACCAAAGATAGAAGTTACCGGGCGGCCCAGAATGTTTTTATCGGTTCCGTTGCCAGGGTAAGAAGTTAAAATTTCTGACGGCAGCACCGTTACCTTATTGCTGTATGAAGATGCATTTCCGGTTAGGGTAATGTTCCAGTCTTTACCCACCTGTTTCGACCACGAAAGCAAGAATTCGATCCCTTTATTTTGCATAGATGCACCATTTGCAAACCTCGATCCGCCTTCGCCAATAACTGCCAGATAGGCCGGATTAATTAAAATATCAGACGTTTTCTTGATAAAATAATCTACAGAGCCCGAAAGCTCATTGTTGAAGAGCGCAAAGTCCAATCCAACGTTGTGCTGCGCTGTTTCTTCCCATTTAAGTGTATTGTTGCCCTGTTGGATCAGCGCAAAGCCCGATGGCAGCTGCCCGGTATTGGCACCTGTAATGTCGTAAGCCGTTCCACCATCGTAATTGCCCACGGCATTGGTACCGTAAACAGCCGAATATAAGGTATAAGTGGCATTGTTGGCAATTTCCTGGTTTCCGTTTTTACCCCAACCGTAACGCAGTTTCAGATCAGAGATAACAGGAACAGATTCTTTGATAAACTTTTCTTCGCTGATGCGCCAGCCTGCAGAAAATGCCGGAAAATAACCGAACTGGTTTTCTTTTCCAAACCGCGAAGAGCCATCGCGCCTGATGGTGGCCGAAAGCAGGTAGCGGTCGTTATAACTGTAATTGGCTTTTGCAAAGTAAGATAAAAGCGAACTTGCCGTGCCGTTTCCAGCATTGTCTTTTGTCGTAGATCCCGCATCGAGGTATGCATAATCTAAATTTTCGAGTGCCAATCCTTGTCGGCTTCCGCTAAAGCCCTGGTAAATGGTACTGATCTGCTCCTGTCCGATTAAAAAATCGGCCTGGTGTTTATCCTTTTTGACCGAATAACTCAGGGTATTTTGCCAAATGCGGTTACCATCGTAGTTACTGTTTGTATTTACGGCGTTAGAAGGATCTGAAAGGAAGCCCGAGGTATACGATTTGCGTAAGGTGCGGGCATAGTTCCCATTATAATCGATAGCGTAACTGGTTTTCAAGAACAGCTTCGGAATGATCTGCAATTCGGCATAAGCATTACCAAATACCCGCCAAAAGTTATTGTAATTCTGTTTATTATCCTCAATCAGGCGCACAGGATTTTGCCTGTCGGCCATACCCGCCGCCGGGCCGCCCCAACCTCCTGTTACGGTATAAATCGGCACAACTGAAAACACAATCTGCGAAAGGCCGGTAACATCTCCCGTTGGGATCAGCACATCTTTCATGTAAGTGCCCGAAAAGTTTTCGCCAATTTTAAGTTTCCCGTTAAGCAGTGTATAATCAGAATTGATCCTTCCGGTGAGTTTTTTATCTCTGGTTTCTTTAATGATGCCCTTGTTGTCGTAATAGCTTACAGAAAACAGACTGTTGCCTTTTTCATTTCCATTGGCAATAGAGAGATTGTACGATTGCAAAAGCGACTGCTGCGAAATCTCATCATACCAATCGGTATCGGCCGAACGCATGGTTTTGGCACCATCTATAAATTCGGGAATAATAACGCGGTTTAACACAGGGTTGTCGAAATTATTGTTCCAGTCGTACTGATAAATCTGGTTCACATTTGGGTTAGAACGGTCGTTTACCGCAGCCTGCCAATAGGCCCGCCCCCTTTCTTCGGCATTTAATGTTTTAATTTTAGAAGTATAAAACTGGAGGGATGTAGATGCATCGAAATCGATTCGGCTGTAGCCTGCTTTGGCCCTTTTGGTGGTAACGATAATTACCCCGTTTGCCGCTCGCGAACCATAAATGGTTGCCGATGAGGCATCTTTTAATACCTGGATGGATTCGATATCGTTTTGGTTAAGTTCCTGAAGGCCTCTTTTGGTCGGGATCCCGTCTATCACGTACAAAGGATCGTTATTGCCCAATGTTCCGATACCACGTATGCGGACACTTGCACCACCGTTTGGCGAACCATCGGCACCGATCAATACACCCGGAACCCTGCCCTGAAGCGCTTTTATAGGGTTACCCAAGGGGATATCTTTAATGTCTTTAACATTAACCACCGCCACAGCTCCGGTAAGGTCTTTTTTCCTTTCCTTTTGATAACCCGTTACCACCACATCATTTAAAGAATTGGTAAGATCGAGCTGCACACTGACGTTTGAATTTGCACCCAGCTTTAAACTGTAAGGGTTGGCCCCTACATAGCTGAACTTTAACGTTTGTCCGGCTTCTGCCTGGATATTGAATCTGCCCTTAACATCGGTTTGGCTCACCTTTCCAGTTTCTACAACGCCCACAGAAACCCCTTCGAGCACATTGTTTTGCTGATCGGTAACCGTACCGCTTACAGTTTTGGTTTGGGCCACACTGTTTAGTGCTGCACTGAGCATTAAACAGCAATAAAAAATTATTTTTTTCATCATCTCATAATTGGTTTATTGGTTAGTATTTTATTTGAACGACAGCTCTTTTCTACACATATAAGCTCGTTATAATGGCTAAAATCGATTTAGCGTTTAAACATCAAAAAGAAGGTACTGATCTAACTGATAGTGTGGACAGGCACCTTTCTGGGTAGCAATAAAGGCGCCCATGGCAATGGCGTGTTTTAAGATTTCGTTCGGGTGTTTCTGCTGTTTGTGCCCGGCAATAAAAGCGGCCAGAAAGGCATCGCCACTGCCGATGGTATCTTCTACCTGCACTTCAGATCCGAAATGGTAGAACCGATCGCCCCCTTTGTAGTAAGCTGCACCCGATTCGCCCTTGGTAATGAGTACCTCGGCCACCTCAAAGCGGTTTTGAATAAACTTTACTTTTTCCCTTTCCGTTCCATAAAGTCCGCCAAAAAGTGTTTGTACCACATCAAGCTCGGCTTCGTTAAACTTGATGATATCGGCTTTCTGCATTAAAGCTTCCAATACCGATCTTTTTACAAAAGGATACCGAAGGTTAATATCGAGCACCTTGATAACATCAAGTTCGAGAAAACGGTGCAAAGCCTGCTGCGTGGGTTCATTTCTCGAAGCGAGTGAGCCATAAATAAAATAATCGGATGCGGCTACCTGCTCCACTGCAGGCTGGTTGGCCTCGATAAAATCCCAGGCCACCGGAAATACAATTTCGTAACACACTTCGTTCCCATTATTTAGGCTTGCCAATACCTCGCTGGTCGGGTATTTTTCGTCCACCTGCAGCAAGCGATGGTCAACGCCCCACTCCTCCATCAGTTCCTGAAGCCACCTGCCATTTTCATCGCTGCCGATGCGGCTGATGATACCTGCAGGAACACCAAGTTTATTTAAGTGATAGGCCACATTAAGCGGTGCCCCACCGGGTTGCGGCCCATCAGGAAGAATATCCCAAAGCACCTCGCCAAAGCAGATTACCGATGTATTGTTTGTTTTTAATGCACACATATTTAGTGAAGTATGATGTTAGATTCGATTTGTTCAAGAGATCTTCCCTTAGTTTCGGGCATTACGCGCCAAACAAAAATCAGCTGGAGCACCATCATGGTTCCGAAAAAGAAAAAGGTAACGGCCCCACCCAGGGTTTCGGTTAGATAAGGAAAATAAAAGGCGATAAGTGCGGCCATAATCCAATGGGTAGAGCTGCCCAAAGTCTGTCCTTTCGCCCTTACCTGGTTAGGAAAGATTTCGGAAATAAATACCCAGATTACCGCGCCCTGCGAAAACGCGAAAAAGGCAATAAACACCATGATAAAAATAGGAATGGAAAGGCCGCCCTGTATATTGAAATAAAAGGTAAAGGCTACCAAAAACAAAGCAGTAATTAACCCGACCGAACCGATCAGCATTAAAACTCTACGGCCCACACGGTCGATAAAATTGATGGCGATTAAGGTAAAAATGAAGTTGATTACCCCAATACCAACGGTAGAGAGCAAAGAGGAATGCTCGCCAAGGCCAGCCATTTCAAAAATCCGCGGTGCATAGTAAATAATGGCATTGATACCCGAAACCTGGTTAAAAAAAGCGAACAACACGGCCAGCATTACCGGGAAATTGTATTGACCGGAGAATAAACCCGGCGCTTTTTCCTTACCTGCATTACTGTTCAGGCTATCTGATTTCTGTATGGCAGCAAGCTCTTCGTCGCAGTTTAAAGGATTAATGATCCTAAGCGTTTCGAGTGCGCGTTTTACATCTCCCTTTTTTAGGATCAGCCATCGTGGACTTTCGGGAATAAACCTGATCAGAATCAGAAAAATCAACGAAGGCACAGCCTGCACACCGAGCATCCACCGCCAGGAGTGTTCGCCACTTTGGCTAAGCAGGTAATTGGAGAGGTAAGAAATCAAAATCCCCAGCACCACGTTAAACTGGAACAATCCTACCAATTGGCCCCTTTTCTCGGCAGGCGAAACTTCCGAAATATAAATCGGGGCAGTTACCGATGAAGTGCCCACACCCAGGCCGCCCAAAAAACGGAATGCTAAAAAGAGGTACCAGTTATCGGCCAGGGCCGTACCCAACGAAGATAAAAGATAGGCCACAGCAACAAAAGCCAGGGTATACTTTCTCCCAAAGGCATCGGATGGTTTTGACCCTAAAAGTGAGCCTACCACCGTACCTATTAATGCGATGGAAATGGTTAGGCCATGCTGAAATACGGAAAGCGACCAGAACTGCTGTATCGATTTTTCGGCACCTGAAATGACAGCTGTATCAAAGCCAAAAAGAAAGCCTCCAAGTGCAACAACCATGGACCAGGCCATGACAGAATTTTTTTTCATATAATTTGGTTAGAATAATTTTGATGCAATTTATCGCTACCAAGCGCTGAGGGCTATAAAAAAAATATCAAAATCGTTAAAAAACAAACAATAAATAAAGCGCTGAAAACCAAATGATTAATATTTATATTTTCTTAAAAAACAACAGACTTTAAATCTGGTATCAGATAACATTCGTTCTGGTTACAGATTTAAATCTGCACCGCCGGCAAGAATTTTCAAATGCAGATTACATTTTATAGTTTTAGCACAACTAACCAAATCAACACGTATATGAGCGTTGCAGATCCTATCGAATTACAGCCCTCGGCAAGCGTTAAGCTGCTCCGGATTATCGCCCTGTTTTTTTTGGCCTTATTCATTTTTGGCTGCAATAAAAAAAAGGAAGATGAAAAGTTTGTGATCGGGTTTTCGCAATGTGTAGCTTCCGATCATTGGCGCCGCACCATGCTCGATGAAATGAAAATGGAACTGTCGCTACACCCTGCTACCGAATTTTTATACAGCGATGCAGATGGCAACAGCAACAGGCAGATTAAGCAGGTGCGCGAAATGCTCAATAAAAATATCGACCTGTTAATTATCTCCCCCAACGAAGCCCATCCACTTACGGCGGTGGTAGAAGAAGCTTATAACAAGGGGATCCCAGTTATTGTAATCGACAGAAAAACATCATCACCACATTATACAGCCTATGTAGGGGCCAACAATTACGAAATAGGCAAAATGGCTGCCGATTATATTGCCAATGCCGTGTTAAAAAGAAAGGGTACTGTGGCCGAGGTAATGGGCTTACCCGGCTCCTCTCCGGCCATAGAGCGCTCTAAGGGTTTTGCTGATGAATTAAAGAAATACCCTGGCATTAAAACCGCCTTTCAGGTGTATGGCAACTGGGTTAGAGAAGGCGCGCAAAGCCAGCTTAACCAACATGCTCAACAATTAAAAAATGTAGACGCCATTTTTGCACATAACGATGTAATGGCACTGGCCAGTAAAGATGTGTTAAACAAGCGCTTATTGGGCAGTAAAATTAAAGTAATCGGTGTGGATGCCCTCCCTGGAAAAGGCGCCGGCTTAGCACTCGTTGGCGATAAAACCCTTACCGGAAGCCTCCTGTATCCAACCGGCGGAAAAGAGGCCATAAACACTGCTTTTGCCATTTTGGGCAACAAGGCCTTTGCAAGGGAAAATATCCTGCAAACCGTAGTGATAGACAGTACCAATGTGCAACTGATGAAAATGCAGTGGTCGAGGATCAGCAACCAGCAAAAAGACATTGAACGCCAGCAGGAGCTCTTAGAAAACCAGCTCGAAATTTATGACAACCAGCGTTTGGTACTCAACGTAATTGTAATTACCCTGGTGCTGGTGGTGGTATTTGGCGGTATTGCCTTCCACTCATTATTAGAAAACAGGAAGATAAACAAAAGCCTGGAGCTTAAAAACAGTGAAATCCTTTCTCAACGGAACCAGTTGATCGAGATGTCGGCCAAAGCAGAAGCGGCAACAGAGATGAAGCTCAATTTTTTCACCAACATTTCACACGAATTCCGCACGCCTTTAACCCTGATCCTTTCGCCGCTTGAAGACCTGCTGAAAAATGAAAAAATAAAAACACTTGCAGGCAACAACCTCAACCTGATCAATAAAAATGTATTCAGGCTGCTCAAACTGGTAAACCAGCTGATCGATTACCGAAAAATTGAACACCAGAAATTCAACCTCAGGGCCGCCGAAGGAAATATGGTCGCCTTTCTGCGCGAGCTTATCGAAAACTTTAAACATATTGCGAAAAAACGGAATATCGACCTACAGCTGTTGAGCGATAAAAACGAAATTGTGGTGTGGTTTGATGCCAATATCCTCGATAAGGTAATTTTTAACCTGCTGTCGAATGCACTCAAATTCACCTCTGATAACGGGCGGATACACATAAAGATACATGCGCTTGGCGATGAAGTAAAAATTTTGGTTGAAGATAACGGCGTTGGCATGACTGATGATGACCTTAAAAATATCTTCGATCAGTTTTACCAGGCCGATTCGGGTTATTCGCGTGGCTCAGGGCTAGGCTTATCCCTTTCTAAAGAGCTCATCCACCTGCATAAAGGTGCCATCAGTGTGGCAAGTAAAAAATGGGAAGGCACAACCTTTACCATTACGCTGCCCCTTGGCAGCAACCACCTTACTGAACTGGAGCAAGACGCACAGCAAGAAAAACGGACGCGTTTGTACGATCAGTTAAAGATTTACACTACAGATATGGAACCGCAGCAGGAATTTGAGAAAGCGGAACATTTTAACCCCTTAAAAGAGCAATCGATCCTGATTATTGAAGATAACCCCGACCTGCAAAACTACCTGTGCGACAAGTTCGAATCTAATTATGAGGTTTTTACTGCTGCAAACTGTATAAACGGCACTCAGGAAGCTTACGAAAAAATCCCCGATCTCATTATTTCCGATGTGATCCTACCGGATGGTTCTGGAACGGAACTGGCCAATAAGCTTAAAAACGATTTCCGGACCTCACACATTCCCATTATCTTATTAACCGCCAGGGGAAGTATCGAACAGCAGATTAACGGCATCCAAAGCATGGCCGACCTTTACCTTACCAAGCCCTTTAATTTTGATTATTTAACGGCCAATGTAGAAAACCTGATCCGTAACCGCGGAATATTAAAAGAACATTATACAAGCGATATTAGCAATACCACAACCAAAAAGACCGTTGCAAGCCTGCTCGACAAAAAATTCATCAACGATTTTGCTGGTATTGTAGAACATAATCTATCGAACGAACATTTTAGCGTAGAAGACCTTTGTAAACTGATCGGCATTTCGAGGATACAGCTGTACAGAAAGGTAAAAGCTTTACTCAACTGCAGCATTTCTGATTATATCCTGAACCGCAGGTTAAAAAAAGCCAAGTACTATCTCGGTAACGAAGATTATTCGATTGCAGAGGTGAGTTATATGGTGGGGATATCATCGGCAACGTACTTTTCTACTATTTTTAAAGCGAAGTATGGCTTAACGCCCAGTGAATTTAAGAAAACATCGAAGACTTGAGATTGGAGATGTGAGATTGGAGATGTGAGATTAGAGATATGAGATTAGAGTGGGATATGGCGTAAACTTTCCATCTCACATCTTCCATTTTCCATCATTCCTTTTCCATAATCCATTCGCATTTGTGAAGTTAACATCCACACTATTTAAATTACCGTCCGAAAAGTTCAAACCAGCATCCGAAAAGTTCAAACTGGCAACCAACGCTAATTACTCAGATGGCTCAATATGGATCAGAATATTACCAAGCTCTCTTTACTGTTTGGTGGCCCACCAAACAATAGATTTGAATAAAAAACGACATATAAGATTATTCAAGCACACACGATAGGCGTATAGAAGAAGCTAATTACTCAGATGGCTCAATGTGGATCAGAATATTACCAAGCTCAGGAATGGTCTTGTGCAGCGTATCCTGTAGTTTATGTGCCAGTTCATGGCCGGCCCTAACCGAAAGATTTCCATCAACAAGTGCATGCAGATCTACATGGTATTTCATGCCCGATTTCCGGATAAAACATTTTTCTGTTCCAGATATCCCTTTAACTGTGGCAGATACTTTTCTAATTTCGGCAATAATATCTTCGTACAGGTTTTCGTCCATTATTTCGCCCAGGGCCGGTCTGAAAATATGGTAACAGTTGTAAAGAATAAAACCTGCGGCAAATAATGCCGACCAGTCATCAGCTGCTTCGTAGCCTCTGCCCATAAACAAGGCGATTGAAATCCCAATAAAAGCAGCAACCGAAGTGATGGCATCACTTCTATGGTGCCAGGCATCGGCCTTTAACGATGAACTATTTGTTTCTTTGCTCCTTTTCATCACCAACCTGAACGAAATTTCTTTCCAGATGATAATTGCGCCAAGAATAAATAAGGTAAAAGGCTTTGGAAGGCCATGGGGGGTTCTGATATTCTGAATGCTTTCGTAGGCGATGATGGTTGCCGAGGTAATGAGGAAGCCCACTACTAAAAAAGTGATCAGCGGCTCTGCCCTACCGTGCCCATAAGGGTGGTTTTCATCTGCCGGCCTATTGGAATATTTAATCCCGAAGAGCACCAAACAGGAAGAAAAGATATCGGCAGTAGATTCGATGGCATCGGCAATTAAAGCATACGAATTCCCAAAAATTCCGGCAGCGCCTTTAATCAGGGCCAAGGAGGTATTTCCGATGATGCTAAAATAAGTGGCCTTTATTGCTACCTTTTCATTTGTTTCTGTCGCCATATCAATATCCCTGCTGCTAAAATCCCGCTAATTTCGGGAGGTCAAAAGTAAATAAATTATGGATTCAAAATACAGATGTTCATAAATATCCAACTGGATAAATAAATCTGGCCCTGATCGGCAAAAAAAAATTGAACCGTTATATTTTACGATCAGGGCAGATCAATAAGTTTGTGAACAGAGGTTCGGATAAACCGTTAGGTAATGCAGCAGCATTTTCTTCGGCAGTGGCACGATGGAACGGAAAAATAGCGGTAGCCATTAGTCCCAAAGCTGTTAATACAATTTCAAATGCGACTGGCTCATCCTTAACTGGCCATTCCATCACATTCGCTATGTAAAAAGGGATTTCCTGATCATTTTCATCTACAATGATCCCCATTCCACTAAATTTATTAAGCGTTTCTATGTGTCCTTTTCTTATCATAATTTTCCGGCAAAAAAAGACATAAACACAAAGCTTCAACCAATAGCTTAATGCCTGTTATAATTTAACATTATTTAACGCTTTATATAGTAAGCTATTGCAGTTCAGGAGAAAAAATAAATTTTTCATTCCTGCAAGGTCCATTTCAGCTGCTTTTAAAATTTGTGCTGATAAGCCCCTGATATCATCTATATTTGATAAACTCTAATGATATGAAGACACTGGTCATTTCAGGTGGTGGAAGCAAAGGTGCTTTTGCAGGCGGGGTAGCAGAACACCTGATTAATCATAGCGGCAACCATTACGACCTATTTGTTGGAACCTCAACAGGCAGTCTGTTGATCCCTTTCCTGGCCATTGGCGATGTAGCCCGTATCAAAAAGCTGTACACCACCATCACACAATCGGATATCTTTACCGTTTGTCCATTTATCGTTAAAACAAAAAACGGAAAAGTTAAACTCCGCATGAACCACTTCGGCATTATCATGCAGTTCTTTAAGCGGCAAAAAACCCTCGGCGACAGCACCAGCCTGAAAAACCTGATCAGAAAAAATTTCACCCTTAAGGATTTCGAAAAAATAAAAGAGCTGAAAAAAGAAGTGGTGGTTACCGTGGCCAACTTAACCACACAGTTGATTGAATATAAATCATCAAATGATTGCGGCTATGAAGATTTTTGCGACTGGATGTGGGCCTCGTGCAACCTGGCACCTTTGATGAGCCTCTGTCAGAAAAACGGTAACGATTATGCCGATGGCGGTTTCGGAAACCTCATTCCTGTGCAGGAAGCCATTATTAAAGGCGCTACCGAAATTGACACCATTGTACTGCGGCAGGAAAAAGCAGTATACAACAACCCACCCTTACAGAATGCAATTGAGGTATTTGCACGCACCAGCGATTTTATGCTCAACCAAATTGCAAACGACGACCTGATTATCTCAAAACTGCAAACAGCAAGCAAAAATGTAAAAATCAATTTTTACTTCATTAACCGGGAGCTCACTACACATTCGTTTGTTTTTAACAAAGCAGAAATGACAACCTGGTGGCAGGAAGGATATGAACTGTTTAAAGAAAAAGAATGTACAAGTCAGCTATTAAAGGCTAAAGAAGATTTGGGGATATATTAACACGATTGATAGACTCTTAAAGAAAATTCATCATTGCGAGAAAGCTTTTTCAGCCAACAGTTTATCCCGATTTCTCCGGAAAGCAATCTTTTATACTTTTTTGTTTAACGCCCCGCTCACGCTCGTTTCTAACGAGCGTTGAATAGCTTATCGTTTACGAACGATAAAATCGTATAGTTATTTATGCACTCGTTTGGAAATGAGCGACAGCGTGGTTTTATCATCATCCTATACAAAACAGCACGCCACTTTAACTTATTGATAACAATCATTTAACATATAGCACGATTTAAATCAGCTAGTTATTCATTTATTTGAATATTGCAGATACCGTTATCTGCTGCGAATATCCAAACCGATCTTATGCCGTCGTTCTGTACCATATTACCTTTTCTCGGAAATACCGATTTAAGTACCCCTCTTGCCATAATTTTTATCGTTTGCCTGCTTGCCGTAGTTGGTTTCGAATTTGTGAATGGCTTTCATGATACCGCAAATGCTGTAGCAACAGTGATTTACACCAAAGCACTTAAACCTGTTGTGGCCATCCCATGGTCGGGCTTTTGGAATTTTATGGGTGTATTTACAGGCGGTATAGCAGTTGCGATGGGCATTTTAAAACTTGTTCCCTTAGATGCCCTGATGAACCTACCTATCGGTGTTGGTGCAGCCATGGTACTGGCCGTTTTACTGGCCTCCATTGCATGGAACCTGGGCACATGGTATTTGGGTATCCCCTGTTCGAGTTCGCATACCATGATCGGTGCAATGATCGGTGCGGGTTTAGCATTTACATGGTACTACGGTGGTAAGGGCGTAAACTGGGGCAAGGCAGAAGAAATTGGGCTATCGCTGATCTTATCGCCCATTATCGGCTTTGGTTTAGCGGTTTTATTAATGTACTTTTTAAAGCATATTGTAAAGTACCATGCCCTTTTTCATATCCCACATGGCGAAAACGACAGACCGCCACTAATCATTAGGGGCTTATTAATTACCACATGTACCCTGGTTAGCTTCTTTCACGGCAGTAACGACGGGCAAAAAGGTGTCGGCTTATTGATGCTGATCCTGATTGCTTTTTTACCCGCAAGATTTGCCGTAAACCACCACATCCCGAACGATAAGGTACTGTTCCAGCTGAACCAGACCGAACAGGTTCTTCAAAAAACAGCAGCACTTAACCATGGCAAAAGGCTCGATATTGGCACCTTGCTTAATAAAATAGAGAAAACAAAATTTCACCTGTCGCTGAAGAATGAAACCGACAAGAAAAACACCTATCTTTTCCGTAAACAGATTGAAGAGGTAATTGCAGCGGTAAAGGCTGTACGTGAAGATAAGACACTGGTAATTAATAAGGCCGATGATCAATTATTGTCCGATAATACCACTGAATTATCCAAAGTGGTAGAATTTGCACCGTTATGGGTAATCTTATTGATCTCGATTTCACTAGGATTGGGCACCATGATCGGCTGGAAGCGCATTGTGGTAACCATTGGCGAAAAAATAGGCAATGAGCATTTAAACTATGCCCAGGGTGCAACATCCGAAATTGTAGCGGCCTCTACCATTGGCCTGAGTACCGCCTTTGGTTTGCCGGTAAGTACCACCCATGTATTATCGAGCGGTATTGCGGGTGCCATGGTTGCATCGGGCGGTAAAGAAAACCTGAACAGCAATACGATCAAAAATATCGGTCTTGCCTGGGTACTTACCCTCCCGGTATCGATTGTATTGGCGATTTTATTATTTATGCTTTTTCACCTCTTTATCTAAACAATTCAACCATTTCTATTATTCTTTAAAACAATGAAACAGATACTTGTAGCAACAGATTTTTCAAGAAGCGCGGCAAATGCTTTGGCCTATGCACTGGCCATGGCAAAAACGCTGAAAATGGAAGTTGTGGCCATCCATGCCATACACCCAACAGAGGGGATAAACAACAGTACCTACAATGCCATTTTTATAGAATCTTATTATGGAAATAAACGAGCTGCACTGAAAGAATGGGCAGAAAATATCAGTCAGAGGGAAAACCTCACCGATGTTAAGCTCGAAACCATATGCGATGTTGGTTTTTTAAAAACAGTAATTACAAAACATACCGAAAACAACCCTGTAGAATTGCTGGTAATGGGCATTACCGGTGCAACTGGCATCAGCGGAATTGTAGGGAGCAATGCCAGCATGGCCGTTACCAAAATGAGAATCCCGACCCTGATCGTACCTTTAGAAAGCAGCTTTACAAATTTTCCGATCATTACCCTGGCCACCGATTATGAAACTGTTTTATCGCCGAAGGATATCATAGCTTTAAGCGAACTGCTAAAAGCATCGGGAACAAAAAAAATGCAGGTGCTTTATGTTGCCGAAAAATCAGACGAGGTGCATATTCAAACCGGAGAAAAAAGGATCAGGGAGCTGCTTCCGGATACGGAGATAGAATTTAACTACATTATGCACAACAGTGCGCCCAATGGCATAATGGATTTTATTAAGAGCAACCATACCGATATACTTTGTTTGGTTAAACACCATCACAACATTATTTACCGCTTATTTACCAGCAGTACGGTTAACCAGGTAATGAACAAATCGGTAAAAGCGATTTTGGTGCTGCATGAGTAAAAAGCACTAACCGGTAATTTTTAAGCCTTACCGTTTTGAAAGCACCCAGCGGTTTTGCATACAGCGGTAACACCTATAGCGCTTTAAGGGCAACCAGAACAACAGGCTTTTCATTAAAAATGTACGTGGGATGCGTTCAATATCCGATTTATCGCCCTTTCCACAGGGACATGGTTTTGGAATATTATCGGCTGAATGGGAATCTGCTGTCATCACAAGAAAATCAAAGTTTATCGCGTTAAACCCGGAATGCCAAAAATACAGCACTAATGTTAATACAATATAAATAAAGCGTTACTTACAAACACTCATTCCATAAACGGGTAAAACAGCCTTTTACTAGCGCTTTAGCTTCCTGTAAAGTCTGGCAATTTTCTTGGCATCTTTTTTAAAAGTATCTAAATAATCTTCTATCTCTTTTTTCGATAGCGTTTCGATTTTAGCTTTAACCGCATCTTTAAAACGGCCTACAGCAAGAAATTCACTTTTATGATCGTGAAATTTTATTTCAGGGAAAAGTTCTGTTAAATGACGTTTGTTTCTTTCCCTGATTTCGCCCAGTTTGGTAAGCGATTTCGAATTTGTAATGCTGTTAACATCCGGCAGCGAATTATAATAATCATAGTCGCCAATGTAATTGATGATACTTAAGGTAACGGTATTCGAATCCATATTAAATTTTGTTCAGTTAAATATAACTGTTTGTGTGCTAAATACACTATGCCCGATAAAATATGTAAATGGGCAAACAATCTGAAAATGTTTTTCATTTTTAATCGAAAATCATTTAGTAGCAATCGCCATTATTTTATAGCTTTAACACCATCAATCAGCACATTTAATTAAATAATATGGACGGCAGGCACACAGCACCTTTACAAAATGGCGATCAATGTACCGTTATCGGCGGAACCCACAAAGGTAAATCGGGTATAATAAGCGACCTCCATACCAGTAAAACGGGTCACATTACGATTACCGTAACGCAGAATAACAGTGAGCGGTTTAAAACCCTGCTAAAAAATGTGGTAAAGGCGGCAGTTGAAAAATAAACACAGCACAATATGAAACTAGCAATGTCTATTATAGGATGGTCGGGCGTAGTGTTCTGCACACTCGGATATCTTTTGTTGAGTATGAAATTGATCCGTGCAGATTCATTATCCTTTCAGGCACTCAACATATTGGGCGGTTTATGCCTTTCGGTAACCGCCCTTGATACACATGATCTTCCCAATGCCGCAGCAAATTTACTGTGGATGTCGATAGGCTTGTATGCCTTAAGCAAACAGTTTAGCAAACGGGAGCAGAAGCAACCTTAACTGCAGGTATAGAAAGTGCTTCGTAGGCCTTTTGCTTGTAATAAGCCAAGCGTTCGGCATAAGCTTTCTTATCACTTTCCATCGAAAGATAAAAATAGGCACCATCAACCAGTACAAAGATAAAATCGGCAATGGCCTGTGGGTTTTCGATATTTGTTAAACGTTGCGCGTTGCATTGTTCGATCATCAGCGAAAGCCCATTCCGCAAGGCATCCAAAATGACCTTATACTTTAACTTGATCTTTTTTTCCCTAAAGGCCAAAGCATAAAAAGTATAGAACAGACCATCGTCAAAGAGTAGGTTCCATTTTTTAGAAAATAACATTTCTATCGTTTTCTGCAGATCATCAAGGGTGGCCTCTCCCTTGTTTTTAATCGTATAGATCAATAAATATCGATCGAGTATGTGGTCGATCAGTTCATAAGTAAGTCCTTCTTTGGTCTCAAAATAATGAATAATCAAACTCGGATTGATATCCATCACCTTCGCAATCTTTGCAATAGACGTATTTTCATAGCCTTCTTTTTTAGCCACCTGGTAAAATACCTTGATAATTTCGAGTCGTCGTGTTTCTTTTAGGCTTTTGCGTCCCATCGTGCAGTTAATTTAATTGAGCAAACTAATCAAAAGTAGCTGGATTCTGCAAATTTATTTTTTTTAATAGATTGAATGAACGTTCAATTAATTTATTAATTTAGTTTTAACTTAACCTTAATATGATATGTTCAATTTAGCGCCGCTGAAAAGTACCTATCATACCAAATCAAACAACTAATTAATAATTAAAATGAAAAAAAAGCTACTATGGATGTTCACACCGATGATCCTGTCCGCTAGTGCCTTTGCTCAGGGCATCGCCGTTAAGGGCACAATTTCTGATGCAAAGACGGGGGAAACCATCCCTGCGGTAAACATCACTGTAAAAGGAACCAATCTGCACATCGCTACCAACAGCAACGGTGTTTACACCATTAACAGTGTTAAACCCGATGCCATCCTGATTTTTTCTTATATCGGTTATAAGCAACAGGAAATTGCCGTAGGCGGCAGAGCGAAAATAGATGTTTCTTTATCTCCCGATTATGCCAACCTCGATGAGGTAATGGTGGTTGGGTTCGGAACCAAGAAGAAAATCAATGTTGCCGGCGCAATTGATCAGATTTCGGGCAAGCAGCTCGAATCGAGACCGGTAACCAATGTACTGCAGGGCTTGCAGGGAATTAGTCCGGGCCTGAACATTACTTACGCAGGTGGCGCGCCCGGCAGTGTGCCCAACATCAACATCAGGGGTTACACTTCCATTAATGGTGGTTCGCCATTAATCGTAATTGATGGCATCCCGGCAACCAGCAATGATGATATGCTGCGTTTAACTCCTTCCGACATTACTTCTTTTACAGTATTGAGAGATGCGGCCTCTGCTGCTATCTACGGTGCACGTGCAGCATTTGGTGTTATCCTGATCACGACCAAACAGGGCGTGGCAGGCAATAATGTAATCAGTTACAATACCTTCCAATCGTGGGCAAAACCAACCTTACTGCCCAAACCGGTTACAGACCCATATATTTTCTCAAGGGTTTTGGAAACCGCTACCGATAATACGCCATGGGATTACGTAAATTATTCTGACGAGTATTACCGCTGGGCAAAGGAAAGATCAGATAATCCCGAAATCGCCGATACCCGCCTAAACCCAACAGATCCTACCAAATGGGCCTATATGGGCAGTAATGATTGGTACAATTATTTTTTTAATAATTCAAGTTTATCGAAAAGCCATACCCTTACCTTTTCGGGTGGTGCTACCGTTAACGAAAAACCGTTAACCTATTACCTCTCTGCTGACTACACCAGAGACAATGGCTTAAATAAACTTACTGCAGATTACTGGGACCGGTACGGACTTAGATCGAAAGTTGGTTTTTCTCCACTTTCGTGGCTTAAAATTGATAACAACCTAAATATTTATCAAACTAAACGTGCCCTCCCGAACGGAAACATCACCGACCTGTACTACCTAATGCCAACTGATGTGGCCAAAAACCCTGATGGTACCTGGGCAAATACTGCAGCTGGTAAACTGGCTGCAAAACTTGTTGATGGCGGGAATAACCTTCAGAATATGTTCGGTTTCCAGAATATTACCAGTGCTACAGCTTTGTTTTTAAAAGGAGATCTTCAGGTAAATGCAGATGCGTCTTTTAAACGCGAACTTTGGAAAACACATAACGACAGTAAAAAGTACAAAATTGGTTATGGCCCCAATGATATACGTGAAGAAGGCGGAAACGGCTCTGTAACCGAGAATAACGGTTACCTGAACAACAATGCCTTTAACATATATACCACTTACAAAAAAACCATCGGTGATCATTTTTTCAGTGCGACGGTAGGCTTTAATAGCGAAGATTACAGCTATTCTACTGTTAATGCAAGCAAAGACATGCTGATTTCTTCATCTCTACCCTATTTATCACTTACAAGCGGTGTTGCAACAGCCAGCGCAGGTTATTCGGCTTACGCTACCAATAGTGCATTTTCGAGATTAAATTATACTTACAAAAACAGGTATATTTTTGAAGCGACCGGAAGGTATGATGGCTCATCACGTTTCCCTATAGAAAGACGTTGGGGATTTTTCCCTTCGGCATCGGGTGCCTGGATTGCCAGTGCCGAAGATTTCTTTAAGCCACTGTTACCTGTGGTATCTACCTTTAAACTCCGTACTTCGTACGGCGATCTTGGAAACCAGAATGTTGGCGATTTTGGTTATATACAATCGCTTGCTACGGGTACCTCAGGTTATTTGATTGGCGGTGCGGGCCAGAACCAGGTAATTACCGGAGCGCCGGGCCTGCTTGTTGATCCGCAAACTTACACATGGGAAAGGGTATCAACGTTAAACATGGGTACAGATATCGGATTACTGAACGATAAACTTTCGTTTACTTTTGATTATTACATCCGCGATACGAAAGGCATGCTTGCTCCGGGGCAAGAGCTGCCTGGCGTAATGGGTACGCTTCCCCCGCGTCAAAATTCGGCCAATTTGCGCACTAAAGGCTGGGAATTGTCGGTTACTTATAGAGATAGATTTGACCTTGGCTCTAAACCTTTCGGCTTCGATGCCAAAATATTCCTCGCTGATTCTAAATCTAAAATCACCAGTTATAAAAATGACCAGAACCTATTTTCAAACCCTTTCCGCGAAGGACAGGATATCGGCGAAATCTGGGGCTTACAAAACGATGGGGTTTTCAGAAACAAAGCAGAAATTGCCGCTTTAGATGAATCGTCACTTATTCCATGGGGTGCACTTTCGATAGTAGAAGGATGGCCTAAATATGTAGATCTTGACGGAAACAAAAAAATAGAAAGAGGTTTAAGTTCGAATGACCCCAAAGATTTAAAAATCATTGGAAACAGTTCCGACCGTTATACCATCGGGGCAAATTTAAACATGGACTGGAGCGGATTTGATCTTTCCGTATTTCTACAGGGTGTACTAAAAAGAGATTTTTATCCCCACCATTATCTTTTCTGGGGCCCTTACCAACAGCCTTATGCTAACGTTTACCCTTGGAACCTTGATTTTTACCGTGGTGCAGCAGACTCGCAGGAACAAAGGGCAAAACATTCTGCATCCTATATTGCTGCCGGCCTTGCCGATGCAAATACCGATTCGCAATATCCGGTACTGCAATCGTGGCTTGCAGATGCCAATTATGGATCTGGGCTTGATATCCCCCAAACCAAATACCTGCTTAATGGTGCCTACCTGAGGATCAAAAATGTTTCATTAGGTTATACTTTTCCAAGTAAATGGACCAAAAAGTTTAGTGTAACCCGTTTGCGTGTATTCGTTACCGGAGAAAATCTGTATGAATTTTCTTCGATTAAAAAATATATCGATCCTGAAGCGGTTAACCAAGGACCAACTGCCTGGGCTTATCCTTATCAGCGCAGGTATGCTTTTGGTTTAAACCTGGATTTTTAACACAGAGATCATCACATTCAAATCATTTGTAAATGAAAAAGTATATATATATCGTATTTATTGCTGCTGTGGGCATGCTTGCAGCATGTAAAAAAACAGGATTGGACCGTTTTCCCCAAAATTCTATCTCCCCCAACCTGTTCTTTAATACTGAAAGCGATCTTTCGCTTTATGTAAATGGCCTGATCTCTCAGCCAGACCGCAACACCTATCTCAACGATCAGAGTACGGACAATGTGGCTACCACTGCCGCAGTTGAGATAAAAAATATTATGGCGGGCAATGCCAATGCACAAAATATTACTACCGGCTGGAGCTGGGGCAGACTGCGAAACATCAATTATTTTTTAGAAAACTATGGAAAAGCACAGGTTTCTGCCACCGTTAAAAACCATTATGTAGGTTTGGCCAGGTATTACCGTGCCGAATTTTATCTGGATAAAGTAAAGCGTTTTTCAGATGTACCCTGGTATTCGGGTACATTCGAGCCAAGCGATGAGGAACTTTATAAACCCCGAGATCCCCGTACCTTGATTGCAGACAGTATAATGGCCGATCTTGATTTTGCCTATAAAAATGTTAGGGAAAGCGTTCCGGTAGGAACTCCTGGCAAACGGGCAGTAGCCACATTATATGCGCGGGCAGCTCTTTATGAGGGTACCTACCGCAAATATCACAGTGAACTGAATTTAACAGCTTCAGCAAATACCTTTTTGGAAACCGCGGCAAGAGTTTCGGGCGAGATTATTGCCTCAAAAAAATTCAACATCTACAATACGGGGAAACCTGAACAGGATTATGGCACGCTATTCAATAGCCAGGATTTAACTGGCAATAACGAAGTGATCCTGGTCAACATTTTCGATATGAGCAAAAGCAAAAGCCAGAACGTTAATTCGACCGTTTTTGGAGATTATGAGCAAGCACCAGCAAAAGACCTATTGCAAACCTATTTAATGAAAGATGGAAGCCGGTTTACCAATGTTTCTGGCTATGCCCAAATGGGATTTGTAGAAGAGTTTAAAAACCGAGATCCGCGGATGTCGCAAACGATGGTGTATCCGGGTTGGATCAGAGTGCCCGATGCAACACCATACATCCAAAGTTTAAATAAAAATTTTACCGGTTACCACCAGTTAAAAGGCTACGTAAACAGCACAGATAACGCAATCTTAAACAGCGTCGATTTTCCGGTTTACCGTTATGCAGAAGTATTGCTTACCAATGCAGAAGCACTTGCCGAATTAGGCACCTTAACACAAAGCCAACTCGATCAAACGGTTAACCTTTTACGAAAAAGAGCAGGTTTGCCCGACCTTAATCTTGCCACAGCAAATGCAAATCCAGATCCGGTGCTACAGTTGCAGTATGCCAACATTACGGCCAATGTTGGCGTGATATTGGAAATCAGAAGAGAGCGCAGGGTTGAATTTGCTTTCGAAAACATGCGGTTTGACGATCTGATGCGCTGGAAGGCAGGCAAACTGCTTACCAAAAGCCCAGAGGGTATGTATTTCGCTGGATTAGGAAAATACGACCTTACTGGTGATGGTGTTGATGATATTATTCTGATTGACAGAACAACAACTATTCCTGGCGAAGAACAAAAAGAAAAAAACGCCTTGGGGGTAAAACTTAATTATTACCGTACGGGCTTATTTGGCACCGATGCAACAGTGTACTTAAAAAACGGCAACAGCGGAGGCAATATCGTAACTGAAAATGTGACGAGGAACTTCGAAGAACCAAAATTTTATTACCGCCCTATTCCACAGCAGCAGGTAATACTTAATCCAAAATTAAAACAAATTTTTGGCTGGTAATTATGGCAGAGATAAAAAGAAGATCACTATTGAAAGCCCTGGGCTTATCAGCAGGCGCACTGTTTTCAGGAGCATTACCAACATTGGCTTCAGAAACGATTACAGAGAAAACAAAGGATAAAAAACCTGTGCTTATTGTACCACATATAACAGATGTGCACATCAGGACCGGAGACAATGCTCCTGAACGATTTAAAGCCTGTTTAAAACAGATTGTTGATAAACATAAAGTAGATTTTTTCTTAAATGGCGGCGATTCTATTAATGATGCTTCCTACGATAATGTGATCCGCAATCAGGTAACCGAACAGTGGGGCATCTGGGATGACTGCATTAAAACAATCGGAAAATACGAAATATACAGCTGTATCGGCAACCACGACCCTTGGTGGAAAGCACCTGCAAAAACCGATGAAATGTACGGAAAGGATTATGTTGTAAAACGGTTAAAAATCCCTCATCGTTACTACAGTTTCTCCAAAAAGAACTGGCATTTTATTATTCTGGATGGGAACAACAGTAAAATTTCACTTGATGATGAACAATACAACTGGCTTGAGCAGGAACTAAAAAACCTGCCTTCCGGTACGCCTACACTCATGATGTCGCACTATCCCATCCTCGGCACTACCCAGGTGTTGGTTGGAGGCGGACACTCGGACTGTAAAAAGCTAAAGGATCTATTCTACAAACACCGCGACAAGGTAAAAATCTGTTTAAGCGGCCATAACCATCTTTCTGACCAAACGGCTTATAATGGTGTTAAGTATTGCTGCAATGGCGCCATGAGCGGGTTTTGGTGGGGAAAAGGTGATGCTGAATCGACAGGGCCTGGTTATTATCTGGAAACGCCTCCGGGATATGCCATTCTTAAAATGTATGCAGATGGAACTGTCGAAAATGAATATTTTCCACACACTTTTTAATCAATTGGAAAACAATATTACCCAATAATGAGTTGCTTATTAAGCAATTAAACTAATAAAGCCCGATCATTGATATTTATTATCACAATCGGGCTTTTCTATTTATTATGAAATTGAAGGCAGTTTGTGTTTAATGTTGCTCTTTAGCAGGAAAGATTGTTTCAAGCCAACACAATTCCCTGCGCTTGAGTTTGCAATAACGGCCTGGTTAAAACATTTTAACCCTGTTCAATTTCTTTCAAACTGTTCATTTTCTTGTATGCCAAGAAACCTTTAATATCTTCGAAGTGCTCGCGTACACGTTTATTTCCGAACTCAAATACTTTTGTAGCCAGTCCATCAAGGAAATCACGATCGTGAGACACCAAAATTAAGGTGCCGTCAAAGTCTTTAAGGGCATCTTTAATAATGTCTTTCGTTTTCATGTCTAAATGGTTGGTCGGCTCATCCAGGATCAGTACGTTTACAGGTTCTAATAACAATTTAATCATTGCCAAACGGGTTTTCTCACCGCCAGAAAGCACTTTAACCTTTTTTGTGGTATCATCACCACTAAACATAAACGCGCCCAAAAGGTCTTTAATTTTGATGGTGCCGTCGCTTAACGGAATCTGATCGATGGTTTCGAATACCGTTAAGTTCTCGTCGAGCAAAGCCGCCTGATTTTGCGCAAAGTAGCCAATTTTCGAATTGTGCCCTACCTTTAAACCGCCCTCAAAATCAATCTCGCCCATAATGGCTTTGATCATGGTTGATTTACCTTCACCGTTTTTACCTACAAAAGCTATTTTTTCGCCCCGCTCGATCACCATTGAAGCTTTTTCGAAAACAACATGGTCGCCATAAGTTTTGGTAAGTTCTTCTACCATTACCGGATATTGGCCCGAACGTGGTGATGGAGGAAACTTTAACCGCAGTGCCGAAGTATCTACTTCATCGATTTCGATCACTTCGAGTTTTTCGAGCATTTTTACGCGCGATTGCACCTGAAGGGTTTTAGAATAGGTTCCCCTAAAACGATCAATAAACTCCTGGTTATCGGCAATAAAACGTTGCTGTTCTTCGTAAGCTTTCAATTGATGGATACGCCGATCGGCACGCAACTGCAGATAATGGGTGTACTTGGCTTTATAATCATATATCCGGCCCATGGTTACTTCGATGGTACGGTTGGTAATGTTATCAACAAAAGTACGGTCGTGCGAGATTACCATCACTGCTTTTGCCGAATTGAGCAGAAAATCCTCAAGCCATTGAATACTTTCGATATCCATGTGGTTGGTAGGCTCATCCAGTAAGATAAGATCTGGTTTTTTCAATAAAATTTTCGCCAATTCGATACGCATGCGCCATCCCCCCGAAAACTCGGAAGTTTGGCGGGTAAAATCTTTCCGTTCAAAACCTAGGCCTTTTAATACCTTTTCTACCTCTGCATCATAATTGATCTCTTCAATAGAATAAAATGTTTCACTCAGTTCTGATACCCGCTCAATCAGTTTCATGTAATCATCACTTTCGTAATCGGTACGGATGGTAAGCTGCTCGTTAAGTTCGTTAAGCTCTTTTTGCATCTGGTTTACCTCTTCAAAAGCCTTCATCGTTTCTTCAAAAACGGTTACTTTATCCTGTGTAAGCAAATGTTGGGGCAAATAAGCAATTACAGCATCCTTCGGACCGGTTACACTGCCAGAAGTAGGTTTTGCTACATCAGCAATAATTTTGAGTATGGTCGATTTGCCTGCACCATTTTTACCCATGAGTGCGATTTTATCGTTCTCGTTTATAGAAAAGGTTACATCACTAAACAGGGTGGTTCCGCCGAATGAAACGGAGATGTTATTTACATTAATCACGATTGGGGGGTATTAAATTAGCGGCAAAGATAAAATAAAGCGGGCAAATTATTGCGCGCGAAATAGAAGGATTGTGAATTTTGACAAACAACCAGATCTGGCTGAATTATCCGGCCATAAATAGTTTTTTACCGCATTGCTGAGCTGAAAACCAGAAAAGCTTCCAGGAATTAACCTGAAAGCTTTAAATTTACTGTTCCTGAACTGATTTCCGTAAGAAATAACCTGCAATTAATCCATTTAAGCTTCTATTTTGATGAGTTAATCAATAACCTTGCACCAGGAAGAATATTCACCAGATCTACAGCATTTCCCCTATCGGCATTAATAACCGAATTGTCTTTAAGGTAAATTTTACCCGCTCTCAACACCGCAATATCAGCCTTACCGCCTTTTTTATAATTTCCAGGGACAGGAATATCTCCAGGTTTTCCAAAAACCACCGGTGCGTTAAAGCCGATGAGCCACTCTCCGGTTGAAGGACGGAAAAGGGCCATATCCGCTTTTCCATCGCCATCATAATCGGCCGGTACAGGGATATCGCCAGGGCTATGTTTTAGCTGTAAAGGGATATTGCCCAAACTGGTTTGCCACATCGAATTGTCTTTACGGAAAAAACCAACATCCAAAATACCATCGCCATCATAATCAGCCGGAACAGGTACCCCATTTTTATTTCCGAATTTAATGCTGTCTAACCCATTGAAATACCAGGTTAATGTAGACGGACGGTAAACCGCAACATCTGCAAAGCCATCGCCGTCCCAGTCGCCACAAACCGGAATATCGCCAGTTTGCCCCAGTGCTACCTCTTTTCCGTCTTTGATGTAGAATTTCCCTTCAGATGGCCTGAAAACAGCAAGTTCTGTTTTACCGTCGCCATTGTAATCAGCCGGGGCAGCAATGTCGCCAGCCTTGCCAAAAGTAACATCGGGCTGACCCGCAATTTTCCAATATCCGTTAGCAAAGAAGGAGATTTCGCTGATACCATCATTGTTATAATCCTGGTACCTGGCTACCGTGGTGTGGTGGAACCAGGGAAGTGTAAACTGACTATCGGCATCTGTTTCTTCTTCGCCCGTTACGGGAGAAAAGGTACGTACACTGATCAGGTCTTTTGATTTAGAGAATTTCATCAAACGCATCAAGCCATGGCCACCATCAGGACGGCTCTGGTAATCAGACAGGAAAGATTTGATCACATTACCTGCATAACCATCCTGGCGGTAACCTTCACCATTATCACCCACGTGGCCAGATAAAGTCATAAATACGTTTGGATAACTTTTTAAACGGTCGAAAACCCTTTGGCCCTGCTTCGAAAACTTTGGAAATCCTTTTTCATTAGTGCCTGTTTTTTTGTTAAAATGGATAATGGAATGGCTGACCAAAATGGCTTTTCTGTCCTTAAATTTTTCTAAGATCGTACTGGCCCACTTATTCATTCCCTCGATATCCTCATCATAAGAATCGTATTCCAAAAATATGGTGATGAACTGATAACCGCCCGCCTCGAAAAGATCGTAATGGCTGTCGTTGTCATTGCGGTAATGCCCACCATACCATTTCTTTGCCTTAAAATGATCTACTCCAAAATACTTATTGTACTGATCGGTTTTACCGCTTACAGGATACTGGCTTTTGGTTTGATCGTGATTGCCCACCGCCATGCCATATGGGATGCCCTGCGGATATCCCGGCTGTGCCTTTTCTAGTTTATACATCGAATTTGATGCATTTACCCACTGCTCAGGGAACATTTCGCCATTATCTGAAATATCGCCCAGGTGGATTACATATTTGATGTTTTCTTTCGCCGCATTTTTTACAATCCACTCGGTCTGCGCCGTAAACATTTCCTTTTTCCCGCCATTTTTTTCGGATGTGTAATATTGCGTATCGGGCAATACCACAATCGAAAATTCATCGTTTGTTAATGGCTCTTCTGGAGCAGGAATTAAAATTGCGCTGGTACTGAGCAGCAGTTGTACACTCAAAAAAACGCAAAAGCTTTTCTTAAAAATATTTTTGTTCAAAGTCATTATTGATTAAATTTTAATTTCTCCATTGAGATCGTCCTGCTGAACTTGTTTCAGCACCTTACCTGCTAAATAAACCCCGACCTTAAAAATAACCTGGATTCTGGATCACTTTCGGGTTTAAACCCACTTCGTTCTGCGGAATCGGGAACAACAGATTGTGGTTGTCGATTACATAAGCATCAGAGGAAAGAAACGGAAGCTGCTGCCTTATTTTTACGCCAAAGCTATTAATGGTATTAATGGCCTGCCCGGTTCTCAACAAATCGGTCCAGCGGTGGTTTTCAAAAGCCAGTTCAATCCTCCGTTCGTGCAAAATAATGGTTTTAAGTGCTGTTTGGTCAGCCGTGGTAATATCAGCAAGGCCAGCCCTTTTTCTTACTCTATTTAATGGGGCTAAGGCAAGAGCTGATTTTCCCTGCTCGTTCAAAGCCTCCGCCAATAACAACAAGGCATCTGAAAAACGGTAGATCGGAAAATCATCACTAGATCCAGTGGTGGCTACCAGTGGCGAATGCAGGTATTTTTTGATGTAAGGCACACCAATTTTTCCTGTAGCAGGCACATAATTGACGATACTTTTAGCGGCAGAATACACAAAGTAACTGCTGGCATCGTAAGTACCCTCGGCAATACCGATTGAGGCATCAAGGCGCTTGTCATTTGGTTCAAAATCGGCAATCAGATCGCTGCTGGGCGTATTCCACCCACCTGTGCTGGTATTATCAATCGCAATGCCGGTTAATATCCTGGTATCTTTACTGCGCGGTATAAAATGGAAAGAAATTACATTTGGCGTAGAACCAGTAATGGTACCGCCAAGAAACTGGATTTCAAATATCGATTCTTTACCGTTTTTATTGGTTGGCAAAAAGGCATCGCCATAATTGGCATTAAGATCGTAGCCTATGGTAAGCAGGCTGTTCAATACCGTTTCCGCTTCGGCCCATTTTTTTTGAACGGCATATACATTGGCCAATAACATGGCTGCCGAACCTTTTGTGGCCTCTCCTGTTTGCGGGAATTTGGCAGGCGCAGCAAGCTCATTCATTGCGTCTTTTGCATCAGCAACAATCTGTGCATATACTTCGGTCTCGGTAGAGCGGGGTTTAAAGGCATCTTCAGCGGTTTTAACTTCGGCTATGGATAAAGGTACACCGCCATATAAACGCACCAGTTTAAAATAATTGAGTGCCCTTAAAAACTTGGCCTGTCCGTCTAAATTTGCTTTAACAGCATCAGCCAGATCTGAAGTTTTTAATCTTTCGATAATGATATTGCAACGCGAAATACCGGTATAACTATGCTGCCAGGTTGCAGATACATAGGCATTGGTAGAGGTATTGGTAAAATCAGAAATGTTTTCGCGCTCTACATAGGCTGTTCCCCTATTGCCAGGAATTGGCTGATAGATGGTATTATCCGAATGCATTTCGGAGGTAAAATAATCGTTAATAAGCACATCCCTTAGGGGTGCATAAGCAGCAACCATGGCCGAGCGGAACTGTTGTTCGGTTTTATAAAACACGCCATCGGTATATGAATCTTCGGGGTTTAGTTCGATGAAATTCTTTTTACAAGCGCTTAGGCCAATGGCTAAAAATACAATGGCTATATATATCTTTTTCATTTTGTTAAACTTTAATGGTTATCTGAATGTAGTTGAGATGCCTAAAGAAAATGTTCTCGGAATTGGATAGGCATTTTCATCTATACCAACACCCAAGGTTGGATCGGCCCCACCTACATTGATTTCGGGGTTCATGCCCGAATACCCGGTAATGACAAAAGCCTGCTGAACCGAAGCAAACACCCGCAGGTTTTTAAGCATCAGGTTTTTTACCGGAATGGTGTAACCAAACGAAATGTTTTTGGCCGCCAGGTAAGATCCATTTTCAATCCATTGTGTATTTACCGAACGGCCAATACCGGTTGTACCCGATTTGGTTCGTGGATAAACGCCCGATCCCGGATTTTCCGGAGAACGCCAACGGTCGGCCGCTGCGGCCAACAATACCCTCGAACCGTCCATATTGGTTTGGTAAGCCCATTTGGCCGCATTTAAAATTTTACCGCCAACAGAAAAAGTCATGTCGATGGTGAGATCGAAGTTTTTGTATTTAAAGTTGTTTACCATTCCTCCGGTAAAGGTTGGTGTAGGGTCGCCGATAAAAGTACGGTCGTTCACATCATCAATAACGCCATCACCATTAATATCCTTCACCTTAATGGTACCGATATCCGAACTGCCGTTGGGTTTTGCCGGTGTGCTTAAATATTTGGCAGAATTGGCCAGATCTGCCGCATCTTTGTACAAACCTTCGTAAACAAAACCATAAAACTCGCCTAAATGATGCCCAATCTGCTGACGGAAATAATCGGAACTTACGGTAACGTTTCTTCTGATATAACCCGGGTCGACAAGATTGGTAATCAGGTTGCGATCGAAAGAAAGGCTTAAATTGGTGTTCCATTTAAAGCTGCCTGTAAGGTTTTTCGAACTGACCGAAAATTCATGTCCCCACATTTTAAGTTCACCAACGTTGAAAATAATCTGCGAAAAGCCCGATGAGGTTGGTATGGCACGCTGTTGGATCAGCCCATCGGTAAGTTTTCTATAATAATCGTAGGTAAAGGTAATCCTGTTGTTGAGTATGCCCAGTTCAACACCAAGATCGAACTGTTTATTGCGCTCCCACCTTAATTCCTGGTTAGGTAAACGGTTAATGGTTTGGCCCTGGGTAATGGTATTGTTAAAGTTGTAGTAATAGGTACCAATGGTGGCCTGCGAATCGTAATTACCTGCAAAAAAGTTATTTCCGGTGATGCCGTAACTGGCACGGAGCTTTAGAAAACTGATGTCTTTTAGGTTTTTCATAAAGGCCTCATCACTTACGATCCACCCGGCAGATACTGAGGGGAAACTGCCCCATTGTTTATTGATCCCAAATTTAGAAGAGCCATCCCGTCTAACCGCAGCCGATAATAAATACCTGCCTTTATAGGCATAATTGATACGCGCAATGGCCGATAACAGCGAGTAAGAACCTGCACCACTGCCGCCTGTTACACTCGTTGCGGCATTTAAATATTCAATATCATCACTCGCAAAGCCAAGTCCGGTTAGGTTATTGCTGTAGGTATTATACTCTTGTGCCGAATAACCGATCAAAGCATCAATACTGTGGTCGTTACCAAAGGTTTTGGTATAGGCAAGGTTTCCTTCGGCTGTCCACGAGCCATTGTCAACCGATGAACTCGTCCCGGTGCTTTGTCCTTGCGTACCCGTTACCAACCCACCCTGATAATACTTACGCATTTCTGCTCCTTTATCAACGCCAAGGTTGGTTTTAACGCTCAGTCCTGGCAAAAATTCGTAATTTAAATAAGCATTCCCTAAAATACGGGTAGTGTTGTAATCATCGTTGGTGAGCATGTAAGTGGCCAATGGGTTAATGTAGGCCACCATGCCCGGAGAAGCCACGCTTCTGGCGTACGTTCCATCAGGATTATAAGGTGATGCCAAAGGACTTGCCTCAAAAAAGCGTTCGAAATACCCGCCTACCCCATCACTGTTTAACCTGTTGTTGTGGTCCATCCGGTAACTTGGGGCCAGGTTAAAACCGAGTTTAAGTTTGTTATTGGCCGAAGTAAAATCCTGGTTAAACCTAACCGAGAACAATTTTGTTCCGTTGTTGATTACCACGCCCTGCTGTTCCTGGTAACCTGCAATAACGGTCGAAGAGGAATGCTCTCGTGCCGATTGAACGGTTAAATCGTAACTCTGTATCGGTGCCGTGCGGGTAAGCAGGTTAAACCAGTTGGTTCCATCACCATATTGTTCGGGATTATCGTATGCGGCATGGTAATCGGCCGGAATGGTATAGCCTGGTTCATATTTTAGTCCATCTTCACCACGCTCTTTCATAAAAGTAGCAAATTCTCTTGCTGTCATCATTTTCGGCAATCTTGCCGTTGGAATTTTCTGGATTCCGTAATAAGTAGAGAAATCTACCTTCGAGTCGCCAGGTTTTGCATGTTTGGTGGTGATTAAAACCACGCCATTAGCAGCCCTCGACCCATAAAGTGCAGTTGCCGAAGCATCTTTTAAAAAGCTAAAACTTTCTATCTCTGCAGGGTTAATGTTGTTGATACTTCCGGTAATCGGCGTACCATCAATTACAAATAAAGGCTGGTTGCTGGAGTAAAAAGAAGCCGCACCGCGGATAATAAAACCCATGCCGCGACCTGGCTGACCGCTGGTCTGTGCAATCTGTACACCTGCAATTTTGCCCTGTAACTGCTGGGCAAACTGACCAACAGGCATATCCTGAAGCTGTGTGGCATCGATGGTTGCAATAGATCCGGTAACATCTTTCATCCGCTGTTTTCCATAACTCACCACCACTTCCGACAGTTGATTATCGGTCGGTTTCATCGAAAAGCTTAAATTGGTCGTTTTGCCATCTTTTACGCTTACACCTGTTATTTTCTGTGCGAGGTAAGAGATATAGGAAACTTCGATGGTATAATTGCCCGGTTTTAGCGAAATGCTGTAATTTCCATCAGGATCACTTTGAATGGTCTGTCCGGTTTCGTTTACTTTAACCGTGGCGCCGGGGAGAGGTCCGCCTTTTTCGTCGGTAATGCGCCCTGCAATAGTACCTGGTTGCTGTGGAACCGGTTTTTGGGCAATTATTACATAACCTTCTACCATCTTATATTCGAGGCTTGTCCCCGCAAGTACCTGCTCAATCAGGTATTTTACCGTTTTGCTTTGCTCACTTAAAGTAATTTCTGTTTTTATATCTCTGAGCAATTTTTCAGGCAGCACGAATTTCACACCGCTTTTGTTCTGGATATTGAGCAGACCTTCCTTTACGCTCGAATGGTTTAGGTTGATATTGATTACCTGATCGAGGTTCTGGCTATGAACACTCCCGGCCAAAAGCACGCCGATAAAGGTAAACTGTGCGATTAAAAGCATAAATGAACACCTCATCATAAACTTAATTGTAGGATGTAATCCTTTTTGCATAAATTTGTATATTAATGGTTTGCCCGGCATTTATGCCGGAATAATTGTTGATTTTTTCTTCATTTAAACCGCTCTGTCGTCGAAAAGCAAGCGGTTATAATGTGTTAAAAGACTACTTCCCCGCCATTATGGATGGGGAAGTTTGTTAATGCTAATCCATTGTTTTCCTTTCCTTATTAATTTTGAATGTTAACGGATAATGATTTCGTTGTTTTTAATATTATAATGGAATTTCCCCGCAGCAGCCAATACGTTCAAGAGCTTATCAACAGGTACAGTAGCATCGATGGTAAGCGTCATTCTTTCGCGCGATTTATATTGGCTACTAAAACTGATTTTAACATTATACCACCTTTCGAGCGTTTCGCAGATTTCGGAAAGTGATGAATTGCGGAAAACCAGCTGAGCAGTTTTAAAGCCTGTAACATCGCTTACCGCAACATTTTGCGTGCTGGCTTTACCCTCGAAATAAATTACCTGCTGACCTGGAATAAGTATGGCCAGCGATTGGATTTTGCTTCCTTTTATCTCATCCACACGTACCTTTCCGGTAGCTACTTCAACACTGAGCGGTTTATTTTTAAAAGCTTTTATTTTAAATGAAGTACCCAAAACCTGTGTTCTAACACTTCCGGTATGGATGATAAAAGGCCTTTTTGGATTTTTAGTGACCTCGAAAAAAGCTTCGCCATACAGCGAGATTTCCCTTTTATCGGCCGAAAACCGTTCAGGATACCTTAAACGGCTGCCAGCACCAAGATACACCACACTGCTATCGGATAGGGTAATTTTAGACCGCTGCCCATTGGGATTACTACGTTCGATAAAGGTTAATGCCTGCTGAGCGGGCTTGCTGAAATGCATCATCAGATAAACACTTAGCGAGGTGATGAGCAAAGCTGTCCAGATGGCGGCATATTTGAGGTTGAAACGTTTTTTGACCGGCTGCTCTTTTTCATTTTCGGCCGCAATCCTTAAGTTGATTTTATTGTGCCATTGTGCCTGTTTGATGTGCTTTACCTGTTCTACTTCGAATAAGGCTAAATCCGCAATTTCATTGGCCGACAGGATTTCGTTTAAGATAAGCTCGGATTCCGGTTTTTTAAGAAATAAACGGACCAGTTCTTCTTCATGGGCAGAACAGCCACCTTGCAGGAATTTTTCTATTAATGCTTTATCAACCGGATGCGACATGTTTGTTTGCTTGGGCGCATGTGGAGCACCTTTCAACTAACAAGGGACAAAAAAACGGCTGAGGGGCTAATGCTTTTTAAATAAAAAGCGCAAAAAACTGATTATGAGCCAAATAAAATGAAATAATTCATATTTATTTAAGAAAAAGTAAAAATCCGATCAGGAGAGCCGCATCGCGGTACCTCAAAAAACCTTTACGGAAATGGTTCAATGAAAATTTGATGTGGTTTTTTACGGTATTGATGGAAATGTCGAGGTTATCGGCAATTTCGGCATGGCTGAGTTCTTCTTCCCTGCTTAACTGGAACACGATTTTGCGCTGAGGGCTCAGCAGATTGAGTTCTTCCTGATAGCTTTGCTCCAGCTCGCCGGTTAAAAGACCATGATCTGCAGTAGCACTGGTAAAAGAAATATGATTTTCAATGCTTTCTATTGAAGTAGTTTGGATGGCCTTTTTTCTGATGGCCTTAATGGTGGCATTTTTTGCAGCGCGAAAAATATAGTGTTTAAATTCGCCCTGAATTTCGAGGCTATGTCTTTTCTCCCAAATCCACATCATGAGATCCATCATGGCTTCTTCGGCAAAATACTCATCGTTTACATAACCAAGTGCATACCTGAACAATCTTGTAAAATAACGATCGAATAAAACGTTAAACGCTTTAAGATTGTCGCGGGAACATTCCTCTAATAACTGTTGATCTGAAAGTAAGGGATATTCCATAAAATATGGATGCTTTTGTTTTCAGCAAAACTAGCCCCCCCACTTTATGATTTGATTAACCAGGTGTTAAGGATTTATTAATAAAAAGTGGTTATTATGGATTTATATTGGAAAACTGCTAAACTCAATTGGGCTAAGGTGCCTAAGGTGGTCATAAACAAAGACGAATTGAATTCGTTAAGCAATTTAGTGGGAGAAGGGGAAAACAACAAATTCTTTCCCGCTGATGAAGCAGAAAATGTAATAAAGTATTTATCCTATAAAGATCCTTCATTACATTCAGGATGACAAACCAATATGAGATCTCTTTCTTTTTGTTGCTAAAGCACTTTCGCCAAATTACCTAGCTGCTTTAGTTTAAAATCGATTTCATCTGTCCACGGCATACCCATACAGATGCGCAGGCAGTTTTCGAACTGATCCTGCAGGGTAAACATACGTCCAGGCGAAATGCTGATTTTTTGTTTCATTGCCAGATCATAAAGTTTTACGGTATCAGTGCCTTTTTCCAGTTCAACCCATATGGCCAGCCCTCCCTGCGGACGGCTAATCTTTGTACCCTCAGGAAAATAGCTTGCAATGGCATGGCTAAAACGCTGGTAATTGCCCATCAGTGTACGGCGCATCTGGTGTACATGAACATCATATCGACCGCTTTTAAAAAAATTACCCACTACCTCGTGCACCAGCGAAGGCGTAGCAATGGCATGTACGAGTTTTAGTTTCAATATTTTATCCTTGTACCTGCCAGGGGCCACCCAGCCTACCCGATAACCCGGAGCCAGTGTTTTTGAAATTGCACTACACCACAATACGTTCCCTTCGGTATCGAAGGCTTTGCAGCATTTTGGCTTTTGCGTACCGAAGTAAAGATCGCCATATACATCATCCTCAATTAAAGGTATATTATGTATAGCCAATAATTTAACCACTTCTCTTTTATGTTCATCGGGCATACAGCTGCCCAAAGGGGTATTAAAATTTGGAATGAGTATACAGATATCAATTTTATCAACCAGTTTTTTTAAAGCATCAATTTCGATCCCAGTAACCGGATGGGTTGGCAACTCGAGTACCTTAAGACCTAAACTAAGCGCCAGTTGAAAAATACCAGGGTAACAAGGACTTTCGATGGCCACGGTATCGCCAGGTTTTGCCAAAGCCATGAGTGAAAAAGAAAGCGCACCCATGCCCCCACTGGTGGTAATGAGGTCATCTTCACTCAAATTGCCTCCCCAGGCCAAAGAGCGTACGGCAACCATGCGGCGGAGCTGTACATTACCCTGTAACGGCTCGTAAGCAGTGCCCCCTTGCAACAACCTACTTGCCTGCAGGATTTCTTTCTGAAGTTTGGCCAAGGGCAAGAGGTTTCCGGAAGGGATGCCGATCGAAAAATTGGTGATATCATTGTTTCCGAGTGTGGAGTAAACTTTTGTAATCAGTTCTTCAGGCTCTCTACTGCCGGGCATTATTGCAGGTTTGCTAACTTCTGGGAGTGGAAGGCGTTGCGCCGAACGGTTACTCACAAAAAAACCCGATTGCGGTTTGGGATCAATGAGCGATTGGGCCTCCAATTCTAAAAAAACCCGTTTGGCCGTATTCATCCCAATGGCATGTTCTTTACAGAGCATCCTTACTGAAGGCAGCTTATCGCCAACCTTTAAAATGCCATTTCTGATCTGGGCGGCTATTCCTTCCGCAATTTCATTGTACCTGTACGCTTTTTTCATATCAAACTGTATCCATACAAATATACAAAACTGATACTGTATTTAATTATTTCTCTTTAGCACTTTTGATTAAGCAAATTTTAAATATGATTACCACAACAACGGGTAGCCCTGCTACCAAAAAAATTTCGAGCGGATGGCTGAACGGTTTTATCGGCGTATTGTTTTTTAGTGGTTCTATGCCTGCTACAAAATTGGCGGTTATGGATATGAACCCGTTTTTTGTAACCGTTTCGCGGGCAACAATTGCAGGCCTGCTGGCACTTGTAGTATTGCTGGTACTTAAAGAAAAACGTCCGGCCAAAAATACTTTTGTACCGCTCATTATTGTAGCTATTGGTGCGGTAATCGGATTTCCTTTACTCAGTGCTATGGCTCTGGCGCATATCAGTTCGGCCCACTCGCTGGTATTTCTAGGTTTATTGCCATTGCTAACGGCCGTATTTGCTGTTTTACGCGGAGGTGAACAACCGAAACCCATTTTTTGGCTTTTTTCTATACTGGGCAGCTTATTGGTGGTCGGTTACGCGGTTTACCAGGGCATAAATACCTCACCTATTGGCGATTTACTCATGCTGGCGGCCATTATACTCTGCGGTTTGGGCTATGCCGAGGGTGCAAGGCTATCGAAAACAATTGGCGGTTGGCAGGTGATCTCCTGGGCACTGGTGATTTCGCTTCCGCTCATGCTTCCATTGGTGTTTGTTTTCAAACCTGTAACTTTTGCTACAATCGGGCCGGATGCCTGGTTTGGTTTGGCTTATATTTCATTGTTCAGCATGTTTATAGGCTTTATTTTCTGGTACAAAGGACTTGCACAGGGCGGCATTGCAACAGTAGGACAATTACAGCTTTTACAGCCTTTTTTCGGACTGGCACTTGCCGCAACGCTGCTCCATGAAGAAGTAAGTTTAAATATGGTTGCCGTTACCATTGGGATTATCCTTTGCGTTGCCGGCTCAAAAAAATTTGCCCGATAATTAAATTAAAAATTAACCAATATGCAGATCAGTAACAGTACCTCAGCAGATATAGCGGAAATTTTCCGCCTTTATGAAAGCGCAACAGCCTTTCAGAAAACAAAATACATACTTCATTGGCCAAAATTTGAAAATTCGCTCGTCGAAAATGAAATTGATGAAAACAGGCAGTGGAAAATCACTATAGACGGAAAAACAGCCTGTGTATGGGCCACAACATTCGATGATCCGCAGATATGGGAAGAAAAAAATGCCGATCCAGCAGTTTACATCCACCGCATAGCAACTAATCCGGAGTTTAAAGGGCAAAATATGGTTGCCGAAATTGTTAAATGGGCAAAAGAATATGCCACTAAAAATGGCAAAACATACGTCCGCTTAGATACGGTAGGCGAAAATGATAGCCTGATTAAACATTACACCAAAATGGGCTTTAAGTTTTTGGGCTTATATGATTTAAAGCATACTGATCAGTTGCCAAGCCATTACCACGGCAACCCGGTTAGTTTGTTTGAGTTATTGGTATGATACGACCGATTTGGCCGCACACCGCAATTCGGAACATTTTCAAACCATTGTAATAGGTAAGAACGTTCCGTTATTGCAAGCCCGTGAAGTTGTTTTAACGGCTCCAATTACGCTTATTTAAAAGTATTTATCTTAAATCCCTGTTAAAAACTTCAGGGATTTACAATTAACGACCAATCTGGAAATAAAGTTTAAACGAATAATATTAGTTTCAAAATACACTTTCATTTCGGCTAAGTATTGTGAAATTTGTGATAACTTCAATGCGATTATTATAAGAGGGATTTGATCATTTAAAGCCATATACGTTTGTAATGCGTTAACGATTGAAGCGGCATCCTTTTTGGCTATGCGCCTGGGCGGAGTTGAAGGACAGCCTAAAAGATACAGCGGAAAGCGTGTAAAAACGCCCAAATCAAAATATCGATAACCGAACTCAGGCTAATCAACTCCAAACCGACTGACAATGGAAAAAACAACAGATATAAAACTGAGACCTACTGAAGTTGCAGACCTTGAAATCCTTTTTCTGTTCCAAACCGATCAAGAAGCAGGATACCTGGCTGCATTTATGCCTAAAGACCCGACAGATAAACCAGCATACATAAGCAAATATACAAAGTTGCTGAGCAACCCAACTGTAAATAACCAAACCATTGTTGTTAATGATGTTATTGTAGGTCACGTTGCAAAGTTTGTGATGCAAGATGATGCAGAAATTACCTACTGGATAGACAAAAAATTTTGGGGGCAGGGAATTGCGACAAAGGCACTACATAAATTTCTTTTAATCGAACCGGCAAGGCCTATTTTCGGACGCGTTGCTTTTGACAATTTTGGATCGCAAAAGGTGCTGGAAAAATGTGGCTTTGAAAAGGTAGGTACCGATAAAGGTTTTGCCAATGCCCGGCAGACAGAAGTTGAAGAATTTATTTATAAACTTATGTAACTAAAATGATTTAGAACGCTCAAATCACACTAACTACATAGAATAAAGCCAGTTAGAACAGGAAAGTATCTACGCAATAACCAAGTTGAAATTTAAATTAAAAGGATAATTGAATCTTCGTTATTTTTTCAACAAATTGCAATTTTTTACGATCCCCTAAATGAAAACTGACCAAAATAATGAGCTGGCTACCAAGGCACACTATCCTATATTAGATGGCCTTCGCGGTGTGGCTGCAATAATTGTTGTAACCTTTCACCTCGCCGAGCCATTATCTACCGGTCATTTAGATAATCTTGTCAATCACGGTTACCTCGCTGTAGATCTTTTCTTTTTATTGTCGGGTTTTGTAATGGGTTATGCTTACGACGACCGTTGGAATAAAATGAGTGTTGGCAGCTTTTTTAAACGCCGTATTATACGCCTTCAACCCATGGTGGTTTTGGGGATGACCCTCGGTGCTATCGGTTTCTATTTTACTGATTCTACATTATGGCCGCTCATTCATACTGTTCCAATTTGGAAAATGCTGTTGGTGATGCTTATCGGGTATACAATCCTGCCTGTACCATTATCTTTGGATATACGTGGCTGGGAAGAGATGCACCCGCTAAACAGTGTGGGCTGGTCGTTATTCTTTGAGTATATTGCCAACATTCTTTATGCCATCTGGATCAGAAAGTTTTCTAAAACTGCATTGAGCATTTTAGTGGTTATTGCGGCAATAGCTCTTGCCCACCTGGCCATCACAAATGGCGATGTTAGTGGTGGCTGGACACTGAATGTAGAACAGGTACGAATAGGCTTAACCCGGACCATGTTTCCTTTCTTTGCCGGTCTGCTACTTTCGCGAATAGCAAAGCCAACGAAGATTAAAAATGCCCTTTTATGGTGTAGCCTGTTGGTGGCCATTGCACTTTATATGCCGCGCATTGGTGGTGCCGACCATGCCTGGATGAATGGTATCTACGAATCTCTTTGCATTATCTTTGTATTCCCGCTGATAGTATACCTTGGCGCAAGCGGCGTATTGCAAAGTACAAGAGAGAACAGAATCTGTAAATTCTTAGGCGATATTTCCTATCCGCTTTACCTGGTACACTACCCACTGGTTTATTTTTATGTTGCCTGGATCAGCAATAATAAGGGCACAACCATTGTACAGGCATGGCCTTACGCTTTACTCATTTTAACAGGCGGAATCGTTTTGGCCTATGCTTCATTGAAATGGTATGATGAACCCGTTCGCAAATGGCTAAGGAAAAAATTTGCGTAAGAGCGTGTATTTCGCTTCCCCATCAAATATTCTTGAAATTTTAACACAAATTAAGGCTTTCCAGCTAATTCGACATGGTTTATCCGCTCATTTTGTTTTAAATTTTAATAATACTTATCTTTATATCATGACTACAATGACCATACAAGTTCCTGAAGCTCTTGAGAAAGAGCATGATGAGACTACACGCCTTATTGCAGCCAAGCTATATGAAGCAAATAAACTTACATTAAGGCAGGCTGCTGAGATGTGCAAAATGAAAAAGTGGGATTTTGCCGAAATCCTGATCAATTATGATGTCCACTACTTGGACCAAAGTGCTGCTGAAGATTTTGAAACATATAGCTAACGGCCACTCCCAGCCGAAAACCTAATTTGACACCAAAAATCAGCATTTAATTATCTAACTCAGGTTATAAAATCATTACTGCATAAAAAAGCAGTTCTTTTCAGAACTTTTTTTAAGATTAGTTGGCGTTCCAAACCATAACTATAAAACCATCAATTGTATTAAATCTTTGAACTATAGCTTGGGGTGCACTTAAGTTTTCAACATCAAACGGCCGTAAAACACTCAGATGAAACAGGTTAGTAGAGATAAGAAACAATAAATCTTAATGCACAGTTGCATTCAGAGATTCTTCCTTAATCTCCGCTGCGATATTCTCTGTCGGACGCTTCACCTCAGGTATCAGATACAACATTAAACTGACCAAAACCACGCAAACTAAAATGGCGATAATTCCTGCTGTGTAAGCAAGCTGCCAGCCCTGTTTGGAAAAATAGAAAAAGATGCCACCAATGATACTGATACCCAGCGCCGAGGCCGTTTGCTGAAAAGTAGAATACACACCTGCCGCTGCACCTGCATATGCTGTTGGAACACTTCTAAGTGAGATATTTAGCAATGAAGGCAGTACCAAACCATTACCCAAACCCCATGTTCCCATTAATAATATAATTGCCAGGCTATCTACTCCGGGTTTGAGGAACTGCATCTGCAATAAAAAAGCAATACCAAGAATAAGCATTCCAACCTGCAGTACCTTTTTCCCAAAGCGCAGTATAAGTTTTGACGCCATCACCGATGAAGCGGTAAAAAGTACGCCCGGTAAAATAAAGTACAAGCCACAATCCATGGCCGAAACGCCTAAGCCATTTTGTAAATAAACAGCGCTGAGTAACAGATAAGCCGTATGTAACATAAAATGGAATAGTACTGCCAGCAGGCCCAGGTTAAAATCTTTAATCCGGAATATGCGAACATCAATCAGCGGATTTTTGTTGGCAGCCAGCTTCTGTTTTTGATTATGTATAAAGTACACAAAAACACCAATTGAGGCCAGTAACAATACGATACTCCATAATGGCCAGCCTTCTTCGCGCCCCTCAATAAGCGGATAGATTAAACAAAATAAGGCCAGTGTGAGGATCACAATTCCGGAGTAGTCAAATTTACCCTCATGATTAATTTTTGTTTCTTTTACATATTTATAAGTTGCCCAAAGGGTAGCTATACCGATCGGTAAATTGATAAAGAAGATCAGCCTCCATCCTTCAATTGCCCAATGTGTATCCGAGAAGTAACCACCTAATACCTGCCCTATTACAGCAGCCAGCCCCAATGTAATTCCAAACATGCCAATGGCTTTTGCCCGCTCTTTCGGATCAGTGAACAATATCTGTATAAAGGCTATGGTTTGAGGCACCATAAACGAAGCACTCAGCCCCTGAAAAAACCTTGTAATATTTAACTGGAAAGCATTAACCGATAATCCGCAAAGGCAGGAAGTAATGGTAAAAAACAACATTCCCCAGAAAAATACCTTTTTGCGCCCGAAATGGTCACCTGCCCGCCCACCTGTAATTAAAAACGCAGCGTAGCCCAACAAGTATCCGGCTATTACCAGCTGTACTTCCCCATCTGTTGCATGAACACCTTTTTTTATTGCAGGGATGGCTACATTAATGATAAATACATCAATTACAGAAAGTAAAGGTGCTGATAAGACTATGGCCAGCTCCAACCATTTATTTGGGGTATTTTTCATTTAAATCAATTTTTCTATTATTTTTTTTGCAGCCTGAAGATCTGTTTCATTTTTAAATACCGAGCCCATTGCGATGCCACCTTCTGCCATTAAAAAAATGGTCTCGATCAATTCTGTATCGGTTAAAATATTTTTGTGATCAGCATTTATAACCAACTGTTTAATCAGGCCTTTTAAACGTTCTTTGCTCTGCTGTACTTCATGGAGTATTCGGGTGTCGCACATGCCTGCCTCAACACTAGCTTTAGTAAAAGGGCAACCGCCGAATTCCCTTATCTGTTGACGTTCGCGATGATAATCGAATATGGCGAGCAATTTATCTCTTGGATTTTCGACCTTACCTATTGCCATTTGGAGCCGTTCGAACCAACGCTGGTGTAAACGCTGCAGGTAAGCGAACATCAAATCGTTTTTAGATTCAAAGTGTTTATACAGTGAAGCTTTGGCAATATCTGCTTCATCTATCACCTGGTTAATTCCTGTATTGTTGTAGCCCTGTGCATAGAATAACCGCTCAGCAGTATCCAGTATCTTATCAACCACAACTTGTCCTCTTTGCTTGATCATGGCACAAAGTTAAACACTAAATAGACAAATCGGTATATTTAATAAAAAATGTTTTTATGCTGACCAAATGGATCATCTGCATATTCAGATTTAATAAGTTTGATCAATTGTTATGGAATATCGTTCTGTCTTACATCTTTTTTAAAACCTAAAGCATGAAGCGCATAGAATTATTATTGACCGACCCTTGTACAAAGCAATGGAGCGAAATTGAACGGGCAGACGGGAAGCATCACTGTGGCCAATGTAAAAAGAACATTTTCGATCTTACAGGCAAATCAGATGAGGAATTGGCTGATTTCTTTCAAAATGCACCTGAGCATGTGTGCGCACGTTTACTTTCAAGCCAGCTAAACAGAAATATTCTCCCTCCTTCTTCAAAAGTAAAATGGCATTTACTGATGCCGTTGGCCTTTGGGGCACTTATAGCGAACCCCTCACTGGCACAAAATCTGAAACCCGCTATGGCAAATAGTCAGCAACTGAACAATGTTTCACCTGTGCAATTGCAACAAACGCTGGCCCCATTAACTTTCACCGTTACAGGAAAGGTAATTGCTAATTTGAATGGCAATCCGCTGGCAGGCGTTAAGATTAGGGAAAAGGGACACGAGACTGTATTAGCCACAACAGATACAAATGGCAAATTTGAGCTGAACTTGACGGATAAAAGCATGTTATCTAAGTTTACCTTCGATATTGCAGGATATGTTAAAGTGGAGACTGAAATAACTGATAAAATTGTGGTTAAGCTGGTTGGTGAGACGATAATTAGGCTGGGTGCGGTTTCAACTGTATCAACAGACAATAAGCCGCTTTACTATGTGTATTCAGGTAATAAAGGCTGCGTAATAGATAGTGTGGGGATGAGCGAAATTTCCCTAGACTGGATCGAGAAAATAGAAATCTTAAAAGACGCAAGTGCAACAGCCCTGTATGGTTCGAGAGGTGCTCACGGCGTAATACGGATTGAAATTAAAAAAGCCTATAAAAAGAAGATAAATTTCTCAAAATATAAATAATCTAAGCCTGAAACTATGTTTGTAAATCAACCCATATTAGTAACATTAACATCTTCTTTCAATAAATGAGGCCTAAATATTAAAAAGCTTGTAACTTTGTAAGCAACGCTACTTACAAACAACAATGGTTAAATATTTCATTTTTAGCATCTCAATTGCCTTTATTTCCTGGATAGTTGGTATCATTATTAATTCCATATTGGTAAAAACTGCTTTTTACAGCAAGCACCTGTCAAATATTGTTATTATAAAAAATAGAAATTTGAGTAACAAAATCGGCCTTGGAAGCTTTAAATGGATTATTCAAAACTCTTTCTTTAAATATTTTAACCCAAAACTTTCTATAAAAAAGAGAATTAAACTGAGCGAACTGGATAACCTGCGGCAAGAAATGGTTATTGCCGAAATTGGTCATTTAATTGCATTCTGTTTTGTTGCGGTTTTTGTATTGATTAAAGTTTTTAATGGTGAATTACTGTTTGCCTTAACCATCATGATTGTAAATATCCTGATGAATTTATACCCATCTTTACTGCAACAGGAAAATAAAACCCGGATTGATGATCTCAAAAACAAACACGTTCTAAAACCAACGGCCCAGGTTTAAAAAAAATTATTTGGTATCGAGCAGACGGAGATATCAAGATAGCGAAATCGAATTTCCGTTGCTCTTTTTCATACCCACTGTACATTACACTGTTTCCTTAAGCAAACAAAAAATACCATACGAAATTTGAACTCGTTCCAGGTAATCTTTCCCTTGTATAGCTAATTTTTCCTATCCTAAATCAATAAATATCATAAGTATGTGATATATTTGCACGATAACTATGTGCTGAATTTGTTAGCACTAACCCTGAAGGGTTTTCTCAGCTTGTGATGAAACTAAACCCACATGTGATGAGTTAGTGAAATACCATAGCAAGCCAAATGCACAACAAAGGGAGTATAACATACATTTATAAAATATAGAGCAGACTGATGACCAATAACTGTTTAAACTGCAATGAAGAAACTATAGGGAAATTTTGCAGTAATTGTAACCAAGCAACATCAACACATAGGTTTTCACTGTCGCACCTTTTTAACCATGATTTAATCCACGGTATATTTCACTTCGACAAGGGCTTTTTCTACACCATAAAAGAATTATTTACCAGACCAGGACACAGTATAAGAGAATACGTGCAAGGAAAAAGAGCAAAACACTTCAATTATTTTGCAACCATAATTTTATTGCTCACCATCAGTTATTTTATAAAAAAATGGACAAAAATTGATGCTTCAGATTTGTTCGACAAAACAATGGCAAACGGACTCTTTAAGGTATTGAAAAGCTACTCAAAAATTACAGTTTTTCTGCACATTCCAATTATCGCTTTTGCCAGTTATTTATTTTTCAGAAAAAGCAAACAGAATTACGCGGAAAATTTAGTGCTCAACTTGTATTTGTTATGCGGACTTTTAACAATCAGCCTTTTTTTACCGATCATTATGCTTTTTAGTGGCGACAGAGCGTTTCTTCTTGGTATAAACTATTTTTTAACTGTAGTTACTTTTTTATACATCATCGTTTTTTACTATCAATATTTTTCGGTCTTTGATCTGAAAAAGTATAAGCTAATTATCCGGGTTGTTCTAATTGCAGCCCTCTATCTGTTAATTAAACAGTTAACAAATAACGTTTTGAATATTGTAGGCCTTAAATATTTTAACCACTAATTATTTGCGGTAATGTTGAAGTACTGTTAAATAATTTTCGGCTATTATCTTCTGGTTAATAAAAAAGCAGCTCTTTTCGAAGCTGCTTTTAAAACCCGGCACTTTAGGAGCCGAACCGACTGAAACCAGAAGAGATATGTAGATAATCGGGGCAATTTCTGAGCTAATCTTGAACGATTGTATGCTGCACCTGATAAAGCCTGCGAAACATCACATAAGTTACTAAAACCATTACAAAGGCAACAATTGCATCTGCGGTAGCTGCCGGGCCAATTACAATAAATTTAGAACTGAAAGCAAAAATTATATCAAAAAAGATACCTGCAAATACCCATTCTTTTAACCTTAATAACCTATTGGGAAGCAATAATACAATAATACCAATTATTTTCGCAACTCCCAGTACGTAAATAAAGTATGGAGGGTAGCCCAATTGTAGTGTAATATCCCAAACGATTGCATTTTTGGTCAGCTCGAAGATTCCGCTGGCACCGAACCATAAAGAGGTTAACGCAACCCCTATCCAATAAATTGTTTTTGATGTTTTGAGTGTCATAATATTTTCTTTTTAAGTGTTGCACAAAAATCGCCAGAGAAGCAGGAAAAATATAGCACTATATTAGTGAACCGGACAATTTGATAGGTGAAGTGGACACTTAAAAGCCCGATTGAGTAAGGCGATTTGCGAAAAGCTATAGGTAATGGTTAAAAGGGCCAAAGTACTGTTAAACAAATAAAGCCCGGTTATTCGCTGGAACTTAATATTAGTGTAAACCATTCTAAATTAAGCAATACAAAATTGATTTGGGTTGAACATTATAACAAACAAGGCCTCTGAGCGGATTGCTCTGAGGCCTTGTTTGTTCGTGCTAAAGAACAGCCATAATCCTATTAAAACCCTTGATCAGGATCATCAGGCAGGCCATTATCTTCTTTTTTACCGATTGTACGCACCATTTCACACTGTTGTGGATTTTTTTCAAACGGTGGGCTAATCAGAAAAAGCCCCGACATCATTGTTGCCAGTCCAACCAATAAACTGTGCAACCTGTTCGTTAATTGATTTTCCATTTTAACTCCTTTTTTAGATTATTTTGTTGGTGTTACACTACTCGCAGCAGAAATGGCTCCTGTATTTCTGTTCTGAAGAAAACCGATTACCTGCCAGTTATCATTATCCTGTTTTTTTGGAAGGCCTAAACTGGTAGCTCCCGCTTTTGCGTCCTTTAATGAAACTGTGGCAAGGTTCCGAACAATCTGTATATGACTAAGGTTGCGGCCGGCATTTTCGCCCCTAATGATGTTGCTGCTGCCCTCTTTTTGAATAAGCGCAATAACCAGGTCATCAGTATCGGCGGCATTGGTAGCCTGATAAGCGACATCAATATTCCCAGCGTTATTTTTTGCAGTTAAGGTGAGGCTACCCTCCTGTTTTACCGTCAGCTGCCTGTTAAGCGCAGTGCGGATTTCTGCTTCATCTGATCCAATAAACTCTCTGGATCCGTTAATAACCAGTTGCGGGGTGTAAACCTGTGCGTTTAACCATGAACTGTATTTTTTTTGTCGCCGGGTATTTTCAGGGCTACCAAACACATCTTTCCAGCCCAGGTTATCAAAATAATCAACATGAAAAGCCAAAACGTAAACGGGTTTCCCATTAAATTCGCGGTTAATCTGAGCTAGTAGTTCTTCTGCAGGTGGACAGCTGTTGCAGCCTTCGGAACTAAAGAGTTCCAATACAGCAAAACCATTTTCAGCAGCAGGGGTTTGCCCAGTTTTCTTTTTTAAAGGGGATTCCATTATAAATGCGGTAAGTGCGAAAGCCGCCAGGATGATCGCATTTACGATCACTATTTTTTTAAGTGTTTTCATGATTATTAACTTTTTTTAATCAAAAGTATAGGTTGGAACCACTCTACAACAGCGCCAGATAGGCGAATTGGACAAATTGAAGGGAGAAGCCGACAGATAGCCACTGAAGTAGACATGAGGATATTTTCAGCATATATTACATTAATCCTATTGGCCCACATTGCAAGACTTTGATTTTGGTTTGTATCTGCAATTAAACAACATTATCAGGCAGGAGTTAAGGCATAGGCTACTCCTGCCTGATTATCGAAATATAATGGTTTTTACAACACATTGGTTTAAAACGAAATCATGAAGGATATTCCAGATCATTTCTTAATCAAGGTGCACGAAAACCCAACCATTCAGCCAGATCTCTATGGCTTGAAGCTACAAATACCAGCTTCCATAATCAAATAAAATCCTAGTACAGTAAAAGTACACATTGATAGCGGCCGAGAAGGCAACAAAATGGACTTTTAAACAAAGTTATATGAGCTTTTGAACAAAACAGCCACATCAAATTACCTATACTTTTGTATATGAAAGTTTTAAAAGCCAATCGAGAAACAGATCAGGCAATTAAACGGGCGAATATTTTTTGGTTTAAACAAAATGATATTCATTGAAATCTTTAGAAATAGTTAACATCCGGTAAAACCTATGAAGCACGATAATAAAGCCAAGGCATTTACCAAAGAACAATCAGGAAATGGTCCAAAACTGGTATTAAACACGTACACGGGTGCAAGCCGGGAAGGAGAAGCCTTTGTTACCGACCATATTTTCAGTTGTATCATCAGCGGAAGTCATGACGTTTGGATTGCCGGCCGAAAATATTCGTTTAAAAAAGGGGATTGCCGTTTCTTTAAACGAAATCAATTGGCGAAATACGTTAAAAACACGGCTGAAGGTGGTTTTAAATCAATTGCCATTCATATTGACCAGCTTACCCTTAAAGAAATGAGCAGGAGGCATAATATTGTTGACCAAAAAGAATATCAGGGTGATGAACTGCTTTGGGTTGATCAGAATATTCAGTTAAAGGCATTTATAGATTCGCTTATACATTACTCAGCAGCCACAAAGCCAAGTGATTCAATCGTTTCGCTAAAAACACAAGAGCTTATCCTTTTACTGATGCAAAACGACTTGAGGTTTAAGCATATTCTTTTCGACTTCAGCGAACCGGCGAAGATTGATCTTGAGCCCTTTATGAACAGGCATTACCGCTACAATGTGAGCCTGAAAGGTTTTGCTTTTCTCACAGGCAGGAGCCTTTCCGCTTTCAAAAGAGATTTTGAAAAGCTCTTTCAGATCAGTCCTGGCAAGTGGTTAACTCAAAAAAGGCTCCAGGAAGCAAAATTCCGCATAGAAGAAAAGAGAGAAAAACCGACTCAGATTTACCCTGAACTTGGATTCCAGGACTTATCGCACTTTTCTTATGCCTATAAAAAGGCATTCGGATATGCGCCAAATAAGAGTATTCAAATCAATAAAAATCAATAAAACAAAAAAAAATGGACATAGCGTTAAAAAGTAAAAGAGCCCTGATTACGGGTTCAAGTTCCGGTTTGGGCGAAGCAATTGCAAAAATGCTGGCACATGAAGGTGCTGAAGTTATTATTCATGGAAGAGATAAAAACCGCGCAGAGAAAGTTGCACAAGAGATCATCGCAAAAGGTGGGTCTGCAGAGGTTGCTGTTGGAGATCTTTCAACCGATGAAGGGGCAGATCAGGTAGCGGCTGCTGCACTTAAATCGGGACAAATAGACATCCTGGTAAACAACGCTGGTGCAACATCACATAAATCATGGGGAGAAGCCAGTGCTGATGACTGGCTAGATCTGTACAACACCAATGTGGTTTCCTACGTCCGTATGATTCAGCGCATTGTACCTCAAATGAAACACCTTGGATGGGGCAGGGTAATCCACATTGGCGGTGGCTTGGGAATACAGCCGATAAAAGAACAGCCCCACTATAATGCCACCCTTGCTGCCCGCCACAATTTGTCTGTTTCTCTTGCCAGGTCGGTAAAGGAAACCGGGATAACTTCCAATGTAGTTTCTCCGGGCGCAATTATTAACCCTATGGTTGAGCAATGGCTTATAAATGCCGCACCAAAATTTAATTGGGGAACTGACCCCGAACAGATCAAATATAAAGCAGTTCAAGAACTGATCCCTAATGATACCGGAAGATTTGGAGAACCCGATGAGATTGCAGGCGCTGTAGCATACCTTTGCAGCCCGTTTGCCAACTATATCAGCGGTTCTGTATTAAGAGTGGATGGAGGTACGATCCGTTGCCTGTAAATTTAACCATAAAGCCTCTATGATGTGCAGACATGGATTAAATTGCCAATAAAAGGCCAGTATTTAAGTTACCCGCTAAAAAGGAAGCCTGAATTCGGTTTCCTTTTTTTGTGTCTATAAAAACAATTAATTTTGTGTTACAGGTAAATGATAAAAAAACCAGCAGATTGTTTTCTTAACGAAAGCAGACCTGCTGTTTTTTTCAGCTTGAAAATTAACTACCGGATAAGTGTTTTTACTTCCAGGAATTCTTCTATACCAAATGCACCATTTTCTCTTCCTATACCTGAGTTTTTGTATCCACCGAAAGGCGCAAGTGGATCGTGTTTAAGTGTGTTGATTAAAACGCGGCCTGATTTCAATTCCTTCGCAAGTGCTGTAGCATGCTCTATATTGGCCGAACTGATATAGGCCATCAGTCCATATTCAGTGGCATTAGCCATTTTTATGGCTTCCTCTTCGCTATTGTAGGTGATCACAGAAAGCACGGGGCCAAATATTTCTTCCCTGGCCATCCTGCTGTCGTTTTTAACTCCTGTAAACACGGTTGGTTGAACATAATATCCCTCGTTCAGCCCTTCAGGTTTTCCTAAACCTCCTACTAAAAGCTCGGCTCCTTCATCTAAACCGATTTGGATGTACTGCTGGATACGCTCGTATTGCTTTTTGCTTGCAAGCGGACCCATTTTAAAATCCCCTACCCTTGGATCGCCAACGGTAAAGTTTGCTGCTGCTTCAACTAGGAGATCCTTCACCTGATCAATTTTGGTTTCAGGTACAAATAACCTTGTTCCGGCGATACAGGCCTGGCCATTGTTCATAAAGGCAGCCTGCAGTGCCATTGGTATTGCTGATGCTAAATCTGCATCCTCCAGGATAATATTGGCCGATTTCCCTCCAAGTTCAAGGGTAACTCTTTTCATGGTGTTGAGTGCTTCTTTTGCCAGGATTTTACCTACAACTGTTGAACCTGTAAAGGAGATCTTAGTTACCTCAGCACTTTCCATAATTGCCTTACTGATTACCTCACCACGTCCGTTAACCATGTTCACCACACCTGCAGGAAGGCCTGCAGCATCGATGCACTCCATAATAATCGCTGCCTGCCATGGACAAAACTCGCTCGGTTTTAGTACTATTGTACAGCCCGCTGCAAGGGCCGCTGCTACTTTAACTGCGATAGAACCTGCTGTTGAATTCCAGGGCGTAAAAAGGGCTGCCACGCCTACGGGCTCCATAATTACTGTCGATTCATTCACTTGCCTTTCGAAAGGATACTGTTCGATTACGGAAGCCTGATCAAGGAAGGTACTTGCAGCAATCAGGTTAGACCATTTTGCCCGCTCCTTTGGCGCACCATATTCCAGAATTGTTGCCTCTATGAGATCATCAATCCGCTTTAGGATCTCATCGTGGATACGCTTTAATAACTGTGAGCGTTCAGCAACGGTGGTCTGGCTGTATTTTGTTAATGCTTTAGCAGCTGCCGCTATGGCCCGAGCTGCATCGCTTTCATCGGCATAAGTGATGTTTGCAATCACTTTTCCGTTAAGCGGACTGATAATATTTACCTCTTCGGTACCATTTGGTTCCGAAAATTTTCCTGAGATATAAACACTTTTAATTTTTTTCATGTCTTTTTATTTTATATACAAATAACGCTTCAGATGCCAATCACCTGCTTTGCCACAAGGCTCATTCTACTTTGCCAGAAAGCTCATGCGTTAAACCTTTGCCTGTCTTTAATTCCGTAATCAAAATGAAGTCGCTCGTTTACATTCTGTGCCATTGGGAAGCAACCAGGGCAATCTTATCGCACCGGGCGGCCGTACGGTCGAATAGCGTTGAATCATTACAAACACTGTTGCCAAAAGGCAGAAAATGACCAGGAATTTCCAGCCATCAAGTTGGCGAATATTATCAAGGGCATTTTTTTTAAATGCAAATCCTTCCTCCACCGGCTTCGGGATGTAGGAAGGAAAAGCCAGTTTACTTAGCCATATTGGCTACTTCTATAATGGCATCGGCGAAAGCTTGTGGTGCTTCTTGTGGAAGATCGTGCCCTACGCCTCCGGTAATATTGTGGTGCACATATTTACCAGTAAATTTGCTTGCGTACTGCGCAGGATCGGGATGTGGGGCACCGTTGGCATCTCCTTCAAGCGTTACCGTAGACACAGTTATGGCTGGTGCTTTGGCAAGTTTTGCTTCAATCCCGTCATATTTGGCCTCGCCTTTGCTCAGGCCCAACCGCCAGCGGTAATTATCAACCACCACTTTAACATGATCGGGATTATCGAATGCTTTTGCTGATTGTGCGTAAGTAGCATCACTAAAACTCCATTTTGGAGAGGCCAGCTGCCAGATCAGTTTATTAAAATTGTGGGTATTTGCAGCATAACCAGCAGCACCACGATCGGTAGCGAAGTAAAATTGATACCACCAGGCCAGCTCGGCTTTTGGGGGCAGTGGGGCTATATTTCCAGCCTGGCTGCCAATTAAATACCCACTAACAGAAACCAATCCTTTAACGCGTTCGGGCCAGAGGGCTGCAATAATATCGGCAGTGCGCGCGCCCCAATCGTAACCACCTAAAATGGCTTTTTTAATTTTCAAGGCATCCATAAAAGCAATAATATCAAGGGCTACAACTGATTGCTGCCCGTTACGGGGTGTTGAGGCCGACAGAAAACGGGTAGAACCGTAACCCCTTAAATAGGGTACTAAAACATGGTATCCCTTTGCCGCTAGCAGGGTACTTACCTGCTGGTAACTCGAAATATCATATGGCCAGCCATGAAGGAGGATCACAGGTTCGCCATCTGCAGGCCCGGCCTCGGCATAGGCAACATCCAATAAACCTGCGTGGATGTGTTTTAAGTCGTCGCCAAATGCAGTCGATAGCTGGCTATGATTGTATTGGGCAGCATTGGCCATGCCGAAAATAAGCAGTTGAAGCACGGCTAAAATTACGGTAAGTTTCATCATTATTGAATCGCGATTTATGGTTGAATAATTTTCCATGATAATTGATGTTAAGTGTTGTTATTAGTTGAATTGATCACTCAAAACTAATACCCTTATCACCCTGAAAACAGCAGAAATTAGTTGAATCGGACAAATTGGGTGATGGCCCGGGCATACCGGCCGACGAACCGACAAATTAAAATGAGCCGTTAATGATAGTATAGTACTATCTGATTGGGATGATTTCTGCTATTGATGTAAACTCATTAACAAACGATATGATTTTATTGAAACACTTAAATAGCTAAATTGGCAAAAATTGCGTGTTTTGAACAAAAATAACGATTTAAGCATGTTTACTACATATTTTCGCTACTTCAAAGGCGCAACTTCCATACCGAAGGATAACCTTATCAAATCGTTCAAGTCTGCCCCGTAGCTTTATATGCCCGTTGATAAATAACCTTATCCTTCAGAAAATCAGCAAGTCTACTCTTATAGGAATTCCCAATATGAATGTCGCTGCCATTGGACATTTTGATCACATTCCCATATAAGGATTCTATAAAATACTTATTTACGATAAAGCTACGCTGGACTTGCATAAACCTTGAATGCGAAAGAAATTTCCCTATTTCTGTAAGCGTAATGTAAGTGGTTACCTTTTTCTTTGTATCTAAGAAAATTGAGACATAATTTAGCTTGCTTTCTATAAAAATTATTTCTTCCGTAATGATTTTAGTCAATTTGGAGTTATCTTCTTTACTTTTAACAAAGAAAAAATCTTCCTTTAGCGCTGTGGCCACTTGCACGGGAAAAAGCTTGTGGACGGCAATAACGAAATCGCCTAAACTGAACGATTTAAGAAGATACTCATCGGCCCCTACTTTAAAAGCATCATAGGCAAACTTGGTTTCATTGGAAGTAAAAATTAGCTTTTTTATCTTGTGTCTTATTGCCTTCATTAGCTCAATTCCAGAGATAATTGGCATTTCGGCATTCAGTAACAAAAGGTCAACATAAGGCATCTGCTTAATGGCACTCATGGCAGAAACGGAATCCGTAAAAGTAGCAGAAATAGTGAGAATGGGAAGATTGGGAATAAATTTTTTAAGTCGTTCGATCGCATGAGGATCAGAATCAACTATGACACACGTAAACATATATTTGGAGCATTAAAGATTAAAGATAATAAAATTACAGCACAGTAAAACGATTTATTAATAAGTCACAAAAAAATGAAATGAATTTTTTATTATATTGAAATGGGTTCATTTATCCGACATTTTGTTTCATAAAACTGCTATATTTCTACAGATATGGGCCACTAACCATTATTTTGAAGGCAATTTTTTCGCCGTAAATCCGATGTTTCCCATTAGATCGGCTCCCTGCAATATGATAGAATAACGACCCTTTTTTTGAGGTGTTAAAAAGCTCACTATTGCCCTACCGCTATTATCTGTAACAATATCCGGCTCCCAGAATAGCGTAGGGCCATTATAATGATCTTGTTGTTGGGTACCTACATCAAACCTCGAAGTGTAAAACCTTTTGGGGTAAACGGTATAAACCGGTCGATATATTGAGCTGTTAGACTTTTTATAATTAAAGGAGTTTGCCTCTGTTGTGAGAAAAATTAACCCGATATCAAAGTCCCTGTTTTGTAGATTACCAACGCGCCAGGCTGTATAACTTGCGTCAGGACCATCTGCGATAAAGCCATCGTCAACTTTTTTACCGTTGAGCCTTTCCATATTAGATGTTTGCGGCCCGGCAGGATTAGGCAAAGACATGCTTGAAGGTCCAATCTTGTTATATTTTCGGCTATACTGAAGCTCAACACCTACAAAAGATGAAATTGGATAATCCTTTAAGCCTTCTACCACCTCTTGTACGCTTGGCTTATAGCTCACCACTAGTGGCAAACTGGTTCCATTAATAATTATATGCATAGCATATTTCCCGTACATAAGCGTTGGGAAGCCCCCTAACATCGTTACCTTAAGCCCTGGAAACTGGCTTCTTAATAAATCGTATAGATTTGACGCTCCCGAAGCTTTTATATCGTTCTTATTGAGTACCATATCTGCTCCCCGGCTATTATAAGAACCGGGTATTGTTTTTTTCCCCTTAACAATTACCTCTTCAAGATTAATTCCACTTTGAGAAACTAACGGTCCTTGCCGCTTCAAATCGTATTGTATAGCCTGCTGGATCACTTTATCATTGGTAGCATACCATGGCATTGTTAATGGAGTTTTTGATGGATAAATTTCAGCAGGTATGAATTTGTCAAGCGTTAGCTCGCCAAAGTTGAGTGTCTTCCCCCTTGGTGTATTGGCCAGTATAAAAAAGGCCGCAGTATCTAACAGCGGTAGTTCACTGAAATTAAATCTTCCGTTCTTATCGGTCTTAATTTCATTAATAAATGCAGGCCGCTGAGAGGAAATAATAATTTGTGTTGCTTCCATGGGCTTTCCAAAGGCATTTACCACCTTCCCACTAAGTTCGAAATGCTCCTCTGCTTTGAACTTGGGCAGATTTGAAGAAAAAACTGCTTTCCAGTCGATGCCTATCCAGCCCTGGGTAAGCAGAAGATTATCAAGATGCGTCCAATTATCAGGGTGAAGGTGATTCAAGTAATATGAAGGAGATTCGACATAACCTTTAATTTCGCTTGTTAAAAGTAAATTGGTAATAATGCCATCGTTGCCAGCTGAATCAACAGCAACCAGATCATCATTCGTAATGGCCATTGAAAAGCTGCCACTAACGAGCTTTCCATCAAAATCCTTAACATTTATGGCTAGCCTGGTACTGTCATCCTCTGTTATTTCATCTTTATTTATCGAGATTTTAAGATTGTCTTCATGATCTATAAAAACTATTCGCTCATTTAGCGGTATTGTATCCCTTAATAGCGTAAAATGTGTAATACCTGATGGAAATAAGTTCTTCGGAACAGCAAAAGTTTGGTTTTCGGCCACTATCTTTTTACTATAAATAGGAAAACCTCTTGATTGCCCAATCAAATAAAGGCCTTCATTTTCTCTGACACTGTAATTTTGCGAAAAATGAACATTAATGGTTACAGAATCAGATCTTTCGAGGTTTTTAATAGAAAGTTGGGATCCAGATTCCCAAATTTTTGGCAAACCGTATACGTTTTCAGATCCCTGAATCTTTGCTGTATACTTCTCGCCCGCAACAGGCATAAAATCAACGGTACCCATCCCTTTGTGAACACTGGAAAACTTCGTGACTTCATTTCCCTTATTATCAAAAATTGATCCTGCGATATCGATGCCAAAGCCACTTTCACTAACTGCCTTGAAAGCCAGTTTCGACAATAATCCTGCTACCAGGTTTCCTCCTTCAGGCAGAAACTGCAGATCTATCATACTTTTTCTTCCAAGATTCAAGGGAACTTTCAATATCTGAGGCCTTGATCCTTTCTGTGTGTTTAGTACCTCCAAGCCAAGGGGCTTTCTAAACCTATCATCTTTCGGATCAAAATTGATGACAGTTTCCCCTTTTTCATCTGTCTGCAGATCAATTCGATTAATCAGTTCATTGTTGCCGGTTATCCTAACCTGGATGTTGTGTAATGCAATGGGCTTCTGATCGGCATTGTATAAACCAATTCTTACCTGATTGCCGGATGCGCTCTCTTCAGCCACAGGCATAACGGAAGTTCGAATCCTCCATGTTTCATAAGCAGGCTTTGCGATATATATGCTATGGTTGAAAAAACTATTAACAGAGCCATTTTTCATCCAGTTTGTATATGCCCTTAAGTTATACCTGCCTTCATGAAATTGTTTTGTTAAGATCGGGATCTGAGCCCATCCAACACCGTAACGAATAGGCATACTAACTCTTTTCACATTATCAAGGCTATCGTCATTTAGCTCTATATACAACAGACCACTTTTTTTAGAATAGCCATACGATTCTTTTTCGAGCACATAGGCCTTTAACCAAATTGTATCACCGATAGTATAATAATTCTTATCACTATGGACATAAATCTTTTCAGGCATGAAACGTTTTCGGAAAGTATCCAAAGCAACAACTATTTTTTTTGTGTAAACATTTTTTTTCTGTGCATTGATTTTGCTTATACCACAATTCAATAAGATCAGTAGGATCAGAAAAGCCTTTCGCATTAACATTTGGTTAGAATTATAAATAAATCTTGAACCTAAGCTTAAGTCCATTATCATACGAAAGAATGGCGGAGCGCTTAGATAAATCGTTTTAATATAGGTATTTTTTGTGCAAATGCAAATACCAAACGGGATGAAAGGGCCGTAATCTTATACAGAAAGTTTAAAATTGGGGACTGAATCCTTACAATTTATTATTGAGTTAGCAGAGATTTACCTAAAGAAAAAGAATTTACGCTATCCACACCTTTGATTAAATATCATATATAATGCTCTGATTGCGCCTAGAACATTAAATATTGCCGTTAAGATTAATGCGTTAAAACGGGGATTTTTAAACAGAAGAAATTTCCAGTCGATCTTCATCCCGCTTAAATGGCTTTTCATCCCGCTGATTTTCATCCTATAGATTCGCTCACTATTTTCCGTCATTCAATTAGCAAGTTTGGGTCAATTGTACTTAAGTCATCCAAATTTGATAAACCATTACAAAAAAATCATTAACAGAAGAAGCAAGTATTGAACTATATATCATAATGAAAACAACATTCAAACATAGAATATCAGATATGCGATGCTCGCTCATCTGGTCAATTTTTATCTTGGTTCTACTTTTTCTCTTGAAAACAAACGTACTTTTTGCGCAAAACCAAAAAGCAATCACTGATATCAGAGTTTCTCCAGAAATACTTGCAAAAGTACGATTACCGGCAACAACTATTATTAAGCAAGTTGATTATATACCTCTATCCAACAAGTCTTTAAATCTGCGGAAAGTGGATCAGCTTGTGGTGACGGAGACCAATTTTATCGTTTTAGATGATGCAAATTCAACAAGAAACGGAAAAAGTAAATCCGTTATTGCAATTTATGATTTAAAAGGCCAGCTAACCGCAAAGATATCTGGAATGGAAACCAGTTCCTTTTTCATGGACAATAAAAACGAGTTAATCAATTTTGAGAATTTCCGGACAGGTGAATTAACCACTTATAACCTAAAAGGCGAACTTATCATAAAGAAAAAAATAACTGTTCCATTCTCTGATTGTTTCCTCCTTGCTTCAGGAAAAATAGTCTATTACAATGGCTACTATATTGATAGGGAAACTGCCGAGAAAAAAGACACTTTGGTAAACAACATCAACTATACAGATAGCACCGGAAAAAAAATATTCGGCTCACTGAGCTTTAATCCAAATAACATTACCAGACGGGACTCCGGAGGGATGAGAAAGCATTTTTATACCAGTAATACTGCCGGATATTTCATACAGGAATATGACTATAACATTTATTCGGTAACAGAGAATGAGATTTTAAAAAAATTTCGCATTCTACTTCCAATTCAGTTGTCTTTACCTACAGGATTTTTGAGCGACCCAAAAATGGTAAATAATAGACAGTTTTTTTGGTTAACTAAAAAGAATATTACATATGGTATCAAAAACGTGTTTACTAACGGTAACTATATCAGTTTCGGGCTGTGTTCTTCTGGCAGTCCAAATAACGGCTATTTCTATAATACATTAAGTGGAGATCTCTTCTCGTTAGCATCAATCTCTACTGATGAATCAACTTTTTCTCTACCACTTGGCGAGGAAGTTATGGCCAGCAGCAAGGATTCATTTTTCAATATAATTAGCCTAAGCGATATCAACTCATTAGTTGGGATAAAGGACGTTTCGACAAACTTTCCTGATAAAATAAAGCAACTGATCACCATATCTAAAAATGAGAATCCTAAGCTAATTGTAAAGATTTCGCTGAAACAAAATTGATAAAAGTTAAAATACATATGAAAAAAAAATACACTTACATTCTATTTCTCACAATAATTACTGCCTTATACTCATGTAAGGGAAAGATTACAGAAGCGAAATCTGACAACAATACACTGGACTCTTCGCAGATACTAAATCTAAGGTTTAACCCAATGGATAGCTTAAAGCAAGGAAGTTTAATATTAGCTAGCAAGCTTTATGATTCTGTTAGTTATGTTCCATTACAAACAAGCAAACTATCTGTTTTTACAGAAATCGACCAGTTGGAAGTTACTGATAAGTATTTTATTATTCTTGATAATGGTACAAAAGCTATTTTGATTTTCAATAAAAACGGGCTGTTTCACAAGAAGATCGCTGATGTTTCCACAAATTCGTTTAGCGTCGATTATCTTAATGGACAGATTGCGTTTGTGGATAATAATGAAGCAGGAACCTTAGTATATTATGATTTCGATGGAAACTACCTGAAAAAAGAACACCTTGGTATTCAGTATTTTAGTTTTGCCATTTTAGGAAAAGAAAAAATAGGGTATCGGAGTTTTGAAAAGATGGGTATCGACACCAATGTATTTCGAAACTTTTCTCTTTTCAGTAACTTAATATATTTCAAGGAAAAAAGTATAACAACGGGTTACCTGCCTTATGACACTGCTGCTGTAAACCCCAAAGAAGTAGCCAATACACAAAAAAACTTTTATAAATCTGGAGATGATTTATTTTTTATAAAACCGTTTGATTATTATATATATAAAATAACTACCGACAAGGTTACTAAAGCATTTCACATTTCTTTACCTGATGATTTTTGTGTTCCAGGTGATTTCTGCTTCAACAAAAAATACTTGAACAACCGGAGATCCTACATCGCCAAGCATCCAGACATGGTTACCTTATTTTCAGATTTTTACAATACTAAAGGAAACCTATTCATCAAATTTTACTCAACGAGTGGTAGCACAATGGATTTCTTTCACTATAATTTTAAGACTAAAAAATTGGTTCCATTTTCGCATATAGCGAGCGACTCTGTTTCCAACTTTTTACCATTGGGGATGCACGGCCTGGCATCTGATGGAAAAACCCTGTTTACATCCGTTCAATCCTCTTTCCTGATCAAATCCAGAGCTGATAGTAAATCAGACTGGCCACAATTGCCGTTGGTTTTGACCAATTTTTTTACGACCGAAAATAACCGAAGCAATCCAGTAATAATCAAATTATATCCAAAAATTTAATCTCAAAATTATGAATTTCAAAAACATCATCAAAAAAACATTGTTCGCCTTTATGGTACTTACAATTATAACCATGAATTTTATTTGGAGGGCGAAAGCAGACCCAACCCCTCCATACACTGGAAATCCTTGTGCGCCTGTTTATGGTGCACAGGAAAATGACAGAGATCAGAATTACCTTTCGGAAACATGTTATTCTTGTGTTAAAGGAAATACCCCAAAGGGAGAGTACAGAGAGGGGGGAGTGCTTAAAGGTTATGTATATCCACAATCAAGTGTAGGTACCTCTGTTTTAAAAATAACATGCAAATCAACCTGGGCCTATAATACCTTCTGCCAACCTATGGCGGTAAGCCCTGCCAATACATCACCGCAAAGTTGTCCTGATATTATTGTATTGGGCACTAGCACGGGTACTGGAACGGGAACAGGAACGGGAACTAATCCTTAAGACTTAATTAAACTGGATTGTTAGCCTGGGGATTAATTTTATCCCCAGGCTTAAATAAACATGTTATGTTGGAGATTTCTAAATTAAAAACCCCTCTATTATGTATGACTTGCCTATTGCTGGTCATTGTCTATCAGCCTATCCATGCACTTGGATTTGCGTCTATTGATGACCAATGGATGCTACTTGATTACCAATTGGTTAATCCAATATCCTTTAACTTTAGTCATTTATATAGTGTTTTTACAGATTACAATTCATTACAATATGCCCCTATAAATACCCTTTTTTATTCTACTGTTTACCAAATTAATGGGTTTGATCCTTTCTATTACCATATTGCAAACCTTGCCATTCACTTTATCAATATATGGATGGTTTTCAAAGTATGCTGCCAACTTCTCGAACGATTTGAAATCTCTATGGTTAAGGAAACCTCGATCGCCATAAGTTTACTATGGGCGTTTCATCCCTTTAATGTAGAAGCAGTGGTATGGATTTCGGGTTCAAAGATTCTACTTTACACTTTATTTGGACTCATTTCTACCCAGCAATATATATTTTTTTTAGATCGAAGAAAGTGGGTAAACTATGTGATTAGCTTGTTTTTTTTTCTTATATCCTGTTTATCCAAAGAACAGGCTGTGATACTGCCACTGGTTTTCTTTGCCATTGCAGTATTTTCTGGTATTAAATTGGATAAGAATCGTTTTTTGAAATATGGTTTAAACCTCCTCCCTTTTTTTCTAATAGCGCTAATATTTGGTTTAATAACGATGGATGCACTATCATCAGCGATTGGAGCGCATACTGATTTTTCAAAATACCCTTTCATGGAGCGTATTACCCTTTCCTGTTATTGTATGGGATTCTATATTTTTAACACATTTATTCCCCTCCAATTACACTACCATTACCCTTTCCCAATGAAACCAGGTGAACGCTTACCAACTGAATATTATGTTTATGCTATTGGGATTGTGATTTTTATCATCGTATGTACGTTTCGTTTCAAGAAAAATAAAAATTATCGTTTTTACTTATTCTGTTCTCTATTTTTTCTCATCAACATCGGTCTATGTATACAGGTTGTACCCTTATCACGCCCAGCTATGATGGCAGATCGTTATATGTATTTACCTCTCCTGGGGATTCTTATGCTCATGATTTCAGAAGGTTATCAATCTCTTATTCTTTTCTCCGAAAACAAACTCAAACATCCAGTATTATTACCATTGGCCATTTTCTGTCTAGCGCTATTGTTAGAGTGTCTTTATAGCCACTATCTGGTAACTAGCTGGAGTAAATTCAATTTATAATGAAAAATCTAAAATATACATCGATCCTTAATATATTGCTTATCTGTGTTACATTGATTGCAATATTTGCTTTTCTTAAACCTGATCGTGAAACAAATGGGGCAGCTACCCAACAAAGCTCTAGGTCTTCAGCCCTTGTCAAAATGAAGGCAGACCTTTGGAACGGCTATGTTGACTATGTGAAAAGCGAAGGCCATCAAATTCCAAGCAATTTAAAGCTTTCTGATACTACGGGAAAAATCCATCTTTTCTCGGAAATGATCGATACAAAGGCAAAGCTGATATTTAGGTATTCCTTTAGAGACTGCGAAATCTGTGTGGATACTGTTTTAAACAAAATTGCACTTTACCAAAAAACCAGGCACCTGAAGGATTTCATTATTATTACTGACTCTTATTCTGAAAGAGATTTTATGATCAAAGCGTCTAGACAAAAATCCCTTAAGATTTATAATCTTCAAGACACGCTATTAGGTCTCAACATTGAAAACCAGAATTATCCTTTTCTATTTGTAACGGGCAAAGATTTAAAGGTTAGTAAGATTTTCCTTCCGATAAAGGAAATCCCCGATCAGATTACTGAATATTTTGATTACATCGATACGTATCTAAAACAGACTAACCGTTAAATAAGTTGAAAGTATTAATGTGTTTTTTTCTGGTCATTTGCTTATTTGGCCTCAGTGCCGCAGCGCAAAGCGTTCTACAATCTAATGATGGAAGGATTGAAGGCTTGACGTTTGACTCGGCCACAAAAGCTCCTTTGGTTCCTGTAACAATCTCGATCTATGCCTCAAAAAGCATGAGGCTAATCAGGTTTCAGTTTAATGATGAAAGAGGCGTTTTCAAAATTTCGGGCCTACCATTGGACTCAGCATTGACAGTAAAAGCAAGTTATGTTGGCTTCCATACGCTAAGTCGCGATTTTGTGCTTACCAAAAACAATCGTAATATTTCAGGGATAAACTTTGGCCTTTCACAAGCATCATCCGAGTTGGAAGAGGTTAAGATTACCTCACCTATGGTTTTGCGCGGCGATACTTTAGAATTTAATATTGATGCTTTTAAGAGCAAGCCTAACGCAGTAATTGGCGATGTGATCCGCAATTTACCCGGGGTTGTGATGTGGTCTGATGGAAAAATCACAGTCAATGGTAAAGCAGTAAACAAATTCTTGGTGAATGGCAAAGTTTTCTTTTCCGGAGATTCTCGGATCGCTACGGAAAATCTTCCAAAGGATATCGTCGACAAAGTACAGATCATTAAGGAAAAAGGCAATAACATGGCAGACTCTACACAAAGCCTAACTATGAACATTGCATTAAAAAAAAATATGGATAAGGGACTCTTTGGCAAACTGGCTGGAGATCTAGGAACTACCAAAAGAAGGGAATTAAATCTAATGATAGCTGGATTCACTCCAAAGTCGCAGCTGAGTATTGTAGGAAACACCAACAACATTAATAAATCTATCGATAATATGGAAGAGATGATGATAAATGGTGCTTTCAAACCTATTGGATTATCCAACAGTGGCGAACCTGGCTTTAAAAAGTCTGGCATCAGCGAACAACATACTACTGGGATTATCTATAACTATACACCAAACAATAAAGTCCAATTTACAAGCGATTATCAGCTGAGCAAAAACCTATACAATCTACAGCAGGATAACCAAAGCATCATATTTTTAAATGACAGTACTAATTCCAGAACACAAGCGCTAACAGAATTTTCAAACCAGTTGAGGAACATTACAAATTTGGGACTCAAACTAACCAATGGTGACATAGATCAGTTTGAATCCAAGTTTCACATCGGAATGGTTGATGGTAAAGAAATTCGGAACGAGCAGGGCTTATTGTCAAGTAGCATATCTGGAGCGATAAGCAACAACATATATTATAATAACGAATCGTTTAAGAGATCTAATAATTCCGTTACGGTAAAATGGAACCATAATGCCGAAGCTTTAAGAAAAGGCAAGTCGATAGAAAGTTTTATGGCCGAATATAATTTTGGTTATGATTTCGATAGAACTGAAAGAAGTTATCAAAATAGCTTCAAATCAGTAGATGGTAGCATTACAGCTAACACGTATGACCGTGGGAGCCAACACAAACAAAAAACAGGTATCCATGAGTTTAAGTTCAACTATTTAGACTTGGATAGGTTGCTGGGTATAAGGAGGTCGCTTTTTCAGGCAAAACTCATCAACTATCTTGAAATACGAAATGCTCAGAAAACCGCCAAAGTTGATGACTACAATGTTTCCAGCCCAACAGGCATAACCAATAATTTTCTAAGCTATCAACAAAACGATTTGGCCCAAATTATGGAAAAACCAGGCATAATGTTTACAAAGAATTTCAATGTTTCGTATGCAAATCAATATGCTAAAAACCTAAGCATTAGCTTTTTTGCCCAAGGTATTTTTATAAATCAGAACAACCGATCAGAACGCGACCCTTTAAATGTAAACCGCCGATATAACAATTTTACGCCTTCAATACATATAAATTATGATCGGTTAAATTTTCGTTCTAATAGACACCAGTTTGATATTGGCTACGATACCTTTTTGGAAATTCCAGATGTAAACCAGCTGATATCCCTCGTTGATAGCGCACAATATCTTCTTTATTTTGGCAATTCCAGGCTACAAAGCAGTTATAAGCACGAGTTCAAATTGCAGTATAACTGGAGCAATACCAACAAGAATATCCGATCAGCAATGGTGCTGATCCAAGGAGGCTTGGTTGACCGGTTTATTTCCGATAGCACTGCTTTCAATAGCAGCGGACAGCGGGAAATAACCCCTGTAAACGTAAGAGGTTACCGTTATTTCTTAATCAAGTCTAATTATTTGAGTGCTATTCGAATCAATAACAATAATGTTCAATTGTCTTTATATGCCAATCTTGATGAACGATTCAGACCTTATTTCACATCAGGACAATCACTTACCTTTAAGAGTCTTTATATTTCTACTGGTGGTAATATTTCTGTGTCATTAGGAGCGCTTTGGAATGCAACACTTTCCGAAAGCATAAATATCTATACTGCAGGAATACTTAACAGCTCATCCATGTTCCGCAACACATTTAACAGCAATCAGTTAAAGATAAGCCTCAATTACCCCCACAATTTTATAATTAATTCATACATAGACTCGTACTTGAGTTGGCAAAGCGCAACACCCATGCAAAATGTAATACTTCTAAACCTTTCGGCTAATTACCGTTTAGGAAAGAGAGACCAATTCGAAATTAGGATTGGTGCAAATGATATTCTTCGCCAGAACAAAGCTATATTTTCGACCTTTAGCGATAATTCGTTCATATTCAGTCGAGATAACCGGCTTCAGCAGTACTTTTCGCTTGGGCTATCCTATTTTCCAAGAAAATTCTCAAAATAGGCAGTATATTATGAAACGCAATTCTAAACACCGCTCTCCTATCTTTATCTACCTAATTGCAGTTGTATATGCCATTATCGGATCGACCTTATTTTACGTTTTTTATCTTTTCGGTGTTTTCGAGTATTTACCTGACAACCAAACACTTCTTAAATGGGATTCGATCTGGTATGATGATTTAAGAGCAAATGGATATAGTTTCCTTGTAGGCAAAATGTGCAATCTTGCTTTTTTTCCTGCCTATCCATATCTGTGGCGAATATCGGGGCTACAAGCAATTGGAATCAGCATTGTTAATTCTGCAGTATTTTTACTTTCGTTTACCAGAATTGTCGTTATAACCAAATTGCCACTTAATTACTGTTTATTCCTATTAACAATCCCTTCCTTTATTTTCTTTTTCCTTCCTTATTCTGAATCCTTTTTTTTGGCTTCGGTAACGCTAGTTTTATGGGGATATAGTAGAAGCGCCAGTTGGGCTAAATTTGTCGGAATATTTTTCTGTTCAACAATCCGATCAATAGCTTTTGTATTCTTTCCGGCATTCCTGGTAATATGTGTAGTTGTTGTAATAAAAGGTAAAAATATCAAAAAAGAAGTGATCGATACCATTTGCTGCCTTTTCTCAAGTTTGCTTGGTGTTGTATTGGTTGCATTGTTACAGTATTACGAAACGGGGAAATGGCTCTATTTTCTTAATGTGCAGGCTTTTTGGGGAAGAACATGGCAAATTCCTGCGTTTCCGCTCACCACCATAGATCCATCCCAAATGCTTGGAATAGATTCTATTGCATTTACAATTGGCCTTATATGCATCTTTGTGATATGCAATTTATTAACTAGATACTTTACCAATAGAAAACTATTCCAAGCACAGCTTGCTGCCTTTGAAGAACCGATCATTCTTTCTATACTAATTCTTGCAGGTACAGTGATTGTCGACACTTGCTTTACATCCGTTGTTGATGGCCATAGTAATATTTGGAGCATCAACCGGCACATTTTATGCACGCCATTTTGTATTATGTTTATCGTATGGTGGTGGAAATCAGACCTGGACAAGGTTGCTTTAATCGGAATTTTCGTTACAGTAGCCCTCGGATTTTTATTAACAGGTTTATACGGTTATCCGCAACACATGCTAATATTCCTGTTATTTTTTGCCTCTTTATATATCCTAAAATATCAGGCCCGTTATCGGCTCATTGTGGCCTTGAGTTGCCTCATCGGACTTATTTTACAACTCAAATTATATGACAGATTCCTTCATCACCTTTGGGTAGGCTAATTTAAAAATATGCAAAGACCACTGACTTTTATAATACCGTGTTTTAATGAGTTCAACAGGTTTCCATTACTGAGTTACATCAATTTTATTGAACTACGAGGTCACTTCGGCTTTTTATTTGTGAACGATGGCAGCACCGATGAGACCATGGTGCATTTAAAAAAACTCAACAACCTTTTTCCTGATCAGGTTATCATACTTGATTTACCCCTTAATAAAGGAAAAGCAGCGGCAGTTAGGACTGGAATGAATTTTTTAATAGAAAACAATATTTCTGAACATCTGCTATTCATAGACGCCGATCTCTCTACCCCGCTTGCTGAAGGGGAACGTATCTACCAAATATTGTTAGCGCAGAACTTGCAGTTTGCATTTGGATCTAGAATAGCCCTATTTGGCAGCAAAATAAAAAGATCTCCAACTCGGCACTATCTTGGCCGGTTATTCGCCACTATGGCACAGCAAATAATTGAGGCACGAATTTATGACACACAATGTGGCGCGAAGGTATTTCACTACTCACTTGCAAGTTTTCTTTTCCAAAAGCCTTTCACAACCCGTTGGCTATTTGATATTGAAATTTTCGCCAGGCTTGAGAAAAGATACTCGGCATTACAGTTAGATAACCTGATGATGGAAGTTCCGCTCTCAGAGTGGAACGAAAATAGTGGTAGTAAAATTAAATTATCTGATATCCTAAGAATACCCTTTGTCTTAGCCAAATTACTTTTGATTTACCGTTTAGGAAGAAAAACTACTAAATTCTACAAAGAGCGGCAGAATTCCTCTTCTGTCGCAACAGTCCCATTTAACGAACGCCCGTTTTAATCTCAAACATGGAATAAAAGATGATGAGTTGGGCTCGAAGATAATTGTTGATCATACCTCATCTTGTTTTCAAAACCGAACTGCACTAAAAGAAAAGATGTTTAGTGAAACAATTTTTAATGGGATATAGATTTACGATGTTATGGATATCGAACCAAAAATTATCAACAGCATAACAGTCATAAAACACCTAAAAACAAAGAATTAATAGCAAAAAAGAACAAAAATCTGCTCAAAAGATTTCATATTACTGGGATCAATTACAGTCTTAAATCTAAACCAATTGTGGACGAATTGATTGAAATAGGCCAATTTGCGAAAGTTTTGGGAATCGGGTAAAATTTAACCTGGTATACACTGAAATTGTTATCACTTAACTGCCTTGAACACAACGGGCAATTATCCATTATTTCATCAGATTAAAATTAGCATCACATTTCACAGGCAATCATTTTTTTGTCTTAAAACTTTTAAAGCTAAACCTTGGTTATACATTTATGCAAGACATCAATTTACTTATTATTCCAGCCGCCAGAAAAGGAGAAATCCAGGTTTTGGAAGAACTGATCCTCCGCAAGGCCGACCTGAATTTCCGCGATGAGAAAGGTTACACGCCTTTAATCATTGCCTGTTACAATAACCAGTTTGAAGCGGCCAAATTGTTGATCGAGGCTGGTGCAGATATCAACGCTGCAGATTACGGCGGAAATACTGCACTAATGGGTGCCTCATTTAAAGGTTATACTGATATTGCAGGGTTACTGATTGAAAAAGGAGCCCAGCTTGATCTACAGCACGGAAACGGAGGTACTGCACTGATGTTTGCTGCCATGTTCGGACGTAATGAGGTACTGAAATTACTTTTAAAAAGCGGTGCTGAAAGCAACATTGCTGATGCCAGAGGACAACTTGCCCAAGATTATGCAGCTCTGCAGGGCAATGAAGCGGGACTGATGTTACTCCGTTCACATGCCGATAGTGTTAATCGCTAAGGAATGCCTTTACCAGGCTTTTCCATTGTGGGTAGGAAAGGCCAATTTTCGCCGCCATACCCACCATAAAATTCCGGCCTTTATCATATAGACTGCCATCACTGGTATTGGGCATTTCATTTCTTCCATGCTCCTCTGCCAAAATACTCAGTCCTTGCTTTTTGACAATGAAAGTGGAGGTTGCATCTTTTTTAAGGAAATGGGCAATAGCATCGTTTTCAGGATTAGGCCGCTTACATGGTCGAACTGTCATGGAAAGAAAAGATTCATGCAACTCATCAGAATGGATTATTTCGGTGATTTTAACCCAGTCGTACCCTTTCCCAGTTTGAGTACCCGGCCCGGGAATGTCAATACGGATATAATCACCCTCCCGTGCCAAACGCTCTATCCTATCGCCACTTTCATCTATTAGCACAAATTCAGATAATCCTGCATATTCTCCCCAACGGTTTACCGAAAGTAACCTTGAACAGGCAGTTTGAAAATGTTTATCAGCTTCAACAGCGGTTTCAAATTCTCTTTTTTCAACAGCATCCATCTGGCTGCCGCTGTATTGGCGGGGCACAGGATCTGTAATCCTTTTATTTTCTTTCATATCCAGATTAATAAAAGCGGGGACCATAGTGGTCCCCGTGATTAAGTATGACCGGCTTAGGCCGGGATTTTACGCGGGATTTCCCTTTCCCAAAAACGGTGCATGGCAATGAGCTCGATGAAACGTTCATTTAGTTCATCAAGATTGCCTGAAACAACAATCCCCTCTCTCAAAACCGTTTCCCTTGAATATTCTGCAGGGAGTTTTTTATAGAAATAACTTGCTTCAGCAACCTGGAGTGCTTCATCGGCAAGTGCAATTGCCTTACAATGTTTAAATGCTTCGTTTAAGAAATGAACCGCATTTGCTTCAGCTGCTAGTGTAGCTACCGAATTGCCGCCTCCCGGCACAAACACAGCATCATATAAAACAGAAGCTGCTGTTAAGAAACTTTCATCTGCGGTAATCTTTTTCCCTTCTTTGAAAACAAGCTCTCCCAGTTTTGGTGCTATAATATGGACCACAGCTCCTGCTGCAAGCAGCGCATCCTTCATTTTGCTTAAAGCTTTTCCATCTACCCCATCAGCCGCAAATATGGCGATCTTTCTGGTTTTGATGGTATCTTTAATAGTACCAGCCATGCTTAGTGATTCCGATCTGTCAAGACCACCTTTAGGGTTCTCTGAAGCATAATCCTTCCTATTGCCATCAGCAGGAATGCTGTTGTTGAGTTCCTCGAGCGGAATTTTTGGAATATGCAGCCCAAGATTGAACGCCACTTCGCTGGCCAGTTTCTGATCGATCTGAACAAGTACAGCCAGCATCCGCTCTCGGATTGCAACTGCTTTTACCTTCCCGAGTTCGAAGCTCAGGGCATCTATGATATGGTTTTTCTCCGGATCGCTCTGCGAGTTAAAAAACAGCCTGGCCTGCGAAAAATGGTCAAAGAAACTTCTGCTCCTCGCCCTGATCTTTTTGGCATCGATGCGTTCATTATAACTCACAAATCCGCCATCGGCTGCCTTTACCTGCTGTGGATCATTGGCTGCAATACCATTAGGGCCATAACTGGTTTTACCCCTGTTCACCGTTTGGCGCATATGGCCATCACGCTGGTTGTTATGCACAGGCACTACCGGGCGGTTAATCGGAATTTCGTGAAAATTTGGACCGCCAAGCCGGATGAGCTGCGTATCGGTATAAGAAAACAGCCTTCCCTGCAGTAACGGATCATTTGTAAAATCTATCCCGGGTACTACATGGCCCACATGAAAAGCTACCTGTTCGGTTTCTGCAAAAAAATTGTCGGGGTTCCTGTTCAAGGTCATTTTACCAATCCGTTGTACAGGCACCAATTCTTCAGGAATAAGCTTGGTAGGATCTAAAAGGTCGAAATCGAACTTAAATTCATCTTCTTCTGCCACCACCTGTACACCAAGTTCCCATTCGGGGAATGCACCCGCCTCAATGGCATCCCAAAGATCGCGGCGATGGAAATCAGGGTCTTTTCCGGAAATATTCTGTGCCTCATCCCAGGCAACCGAATGTACGCCCAATAGCGGTTTCCAATGAAATTTAACGAAAACGGCCTTACCTTTAGCATTCACAAACCTAAAGGTATGTACGCCAAAACCTTCCATCATCCTTAAACTCCTGGGCAGTGCCCTATCGCTCATGGCCCACATAATCATGTGTGCAGATTCGGGCATTTGTGAAATAAAGTCCCAAAAAGTATCGTGTGCAGAGGCCGCCTGTGGCATTTCATTATCAGGTTCTGGCTTAACAGCATGTATCAGGTCGGGGAATTTGATCGCATCCTGAATAAAAAATACAGGCATATTATTCCCTACAAGGTCGAAATTACCTTCCTGGGTATAAAATTTTACGGCAAATCCCCTTACATCGCGCGCAAGATCCGTTGAACCGCGCGAACCCGCTACTGTTGAAAACCGCACAAAAACAGGCGTTTCCATCTCGGGATCGCTCAAAAAACCGGCCCTTGTTAAATCAGACATGTCTTTATAAACCTTGAAAACACCATGTGCCGCCGACCCCCTGGCATGTACCACGCGTTCAGGAATGCGTTCATGGTCGAAATGGGTAATTTTTTCCCGCAGGATAAAATCCTCCAAAAGTGTAGCCCCACGGTCGCCCGCTTTCAGTGAATTCTGATCATCGTTAATCTTTAAACCCTGGTTGGTGGTCATCATTTCGCCGCTTGCATCTGCAACGAATGCTTCCATTTTTTCGGTCTTGCCGTCTGTGTTCTGGTTTTTTATTGAACTTTTCTTAGCCATATCAGTTAGGATTAAGCCTCGTCGGCAGCTTTATAGTTGATTTCGTTTTCAGCAATATCGGTCAGTTTATTATCAGCCAGTTTTTCTTCTGCCAGGGTTTGTTCAAGCATATCGGCTACCGCAGTAAGCCCAAGGGTTGTGGCCAATTGGTACAAACCGCCATAACTGGCAATTTCGTAGTGTTCAACTTTTTGAGAAGCGAGGATAATGCCAACATCTCTAGTTGCCGTTCCGGCCTGGGTTTCTTCCACAATACCTTCAGCTTCTTTGGTTAAGCCTTCCATTGCATCGCATTTCTTTGCCATTGGCTTTTCACCGATCAGGCCAAAAACTTTTTCCAGCCTGGCAACATGTCCTTTTGTTTCTTCCAGGTGATTTTCCAGTGCCTTTTTTAGTTCAGGGGCAGTTGCTGCCGAAATCATTTTTGGAAGCGATTTCACCAAATGGTTTTCTGCCCAATAGAGATCGGCTATGCCATCTTTAAAGAGCGAAGTTAAAGCAGATGATTCCTGCACAGCTGTTTGTTCTGGTAGCTGGGCTTCCTGATTGTTTTCTTTTGCTTTCATGGTAGTAATGAATGTTTTGTAGTGTTTATACAACCTATGCTATTGGCAATAGGTTTTCATTATTTTTAATTCAGGGTTGACGCTTTAAGTTTTTGATAAAGCTTGAACACAAGAATTCTACCTCCAGTATCCCGTAAGCGGGTTTTAACTTATTTAAGCAACCGAAATGAGATTTTTACGGGTTTTTACCGCATAACTTCACTTACCATTAAAATTAAATAGCCTAAAGGGAATAAGCCAACCTCAAGATGACAACCAAGGATTTTTTAAAATATTTCAACCGAATCTCGTGAGAGATCGAAAAGTCCGCAGCTTAGGGCAGAAAACAAAATTGAACAACTGTTTAAAAATGTTGTTTAATCTTAATATTTTATTTTACCTTTGCCTCAGTTATGGCAAATACTGTAAAAGAAAAGACGGAACTGGATGCATCTACGGAGCAGAAAATCATGACTGCTGCAAAAAAAATTTTTACGCAGAAAGGCTATGACGCCACGAAAGTGCGCGATATCGCTAATGAAGCAGATATTAACCTTTCACTGGTGAATTATTACTTCCGCAGTAAAGAAAAGCTTTTCGAACATATCATGGCCGAAAATGTGAATCAGCTGTTTGAAAAAATTGGCCCGATTGTGAACAATGAGCAGCTATCTTTAAACGAAAAGTTTGCCAGCATAGCTGAACATTATATTGATTTATTGCTCGAAAACCCGGATTTTCCGAAGTTTTTGGTAAATGAAGTACTTTCCGGCTCGAATAAGATACCCGCCGTAGCCTCCAAACGCGAATTGATCCATCAGTCTCATTTAGCAAAACAGATTATTGCTTTAAAGATGGAAAATAAGATTAATTTCAGTCCGATACAAATAATCATGAACCTCATGGGGATGATCGTTTTTCCATTTCTCGGACAAAAGTTTTTTGGCAGTATCGCTTTTCCAGGTAATGAGTTCAGGGAAATGATGGAAGAACGCAAGAAGCTTATCCCAGTTTGGATAGAAGCCATTATTAACAGTTAATTTTTTTGCCCATAAATTGAACAAGTGTTTAAAACGATATGACAATTTCAAAATACCTGCTATCGATTTCCTTTTTGCTCTGTATTGTAAAAGTACAGGCGCAGGAAAGATTAACCCTGGACGAGTGCTATCGCCTGGCCAGGCAAAATTACCCGGCCATACAAAAAATGGGGCTGATTAACCAAACCGCGCAGCTTACGCTCGAAAATGTGGGTAAAGGCTACCTTCCACAGGTTTCCCTTTCCGGGCAGGCCAGCTACCAGTCGCAAACCATCAGTTTCCCTGCAGCTTTGAGCAACATACCCGGAGCGGCAATAGCTGCAATGAGTAAAGACCAGTATAAAATACAGGCCGATATCAATCAGCAAATCCTCGATGGAGGTGCTACCCATCAACAGAACCAGGTTACTAAAGCGAATACCAGCTTGCAACAGCAAAATCTTGAAGTGAGCCTGTACGCCTTAAAAGATCGGGTTAACAATATTTTCTTTTCCATTTTGCTGGCCGATGCGCAAATCAGGCAGAACGAATTAAACAAGGGCAACCTGCAAACCCAGGTACAAAAAACACAGGCGGCTTTTACTAACGGAACAGCTTTTCAAAGCAATGTGAATGAGCTACAGGCTGAAGTAATGAATGCCGATATGGGAACCACCCAATACAAGGCCAATCTTTCGGCGTATCTCCGGATGCTTTCACTCTTAACAGGCAAGGAAATTACCTCATCGGCCCAGTTGCAAATACCACAACAGGTGATCAATACGGGTGAGATCAACAGGCCGGAACTTAAAGCCTACGACCTGCAAAAAAGTGTCTATGACGCACAGCAAAAACAGCTCAAATCAGATTACATGCCGAAGGTTAGTGCTTTTTTCCAGGGTGCCTATGGCAAGCCTACGCTGAATATTATTGATAACAAAGCAGGTGCCTGGTACATTACCGGTTTACGGTTAAACTGGTCGCTGGGCAGCCTGTACACTTTAGGTAACCGCAAGAAAATATTAGCATTGAACCGCGAATCGGTAGATGCAGATAAGGCCACTTTTTTGTTCAATACCAAAATGGATATGGCACAGCAGGACGAGCAGACCAAAATGTACCGCGAACTTGCCCGCCAGGATGAACAAACCATTACCCTCCGCGAAAACGTAACGCGGTCGGCCGCTGCCCAGATGGCCAACGGCGTGATTACCACACACGAATACATCCAACAGTTAAATGCAGAGAACTTAGCCCGCCAAAGCCTCATCCTGCACCAGATACAATTATTACAGGCACAATACAATCAACTTTATAAATCAGGCAATTAATCTTAATAAACGAAATGAAAAGTTATTTATACCTTTTATTCACCGCAGTACTATTCAGCGCATGCAGCCAAAAAAATGACTATGATGCCTCCGGCAATTTCGAGGCGGATGAAGTGATCGTTTCCGCCCGCCAAAACGGACAATTGCTATCCTTCAGTGTGCAGGAAGGCCAGCTGCTTAAAGCTGGTGATAAAGTAGGCCAGATAGATGTAACTACCGTTCAGCTTCAAAAACAGCAAACCGAAGCTTCAATTGAGGCATTAAAGCAAAAAACCAGCGACCCGGCAGATCAGGCCGAACTCGTACGCCGACAGCTGGCCGTACAGGAAGCCCAACTAGACCAACAGGTTCGCGAACGCGACCGTACCGTTAACCTGGTGAAGGCAGATGCTGCCACCCATAAACAACTCGATGATGCCAACGCCGCCCTTGTTCAGATGCGCAAACAGATTGCGGTGACCCGGCAGCAGCTAAAGCTGAATACGTTTAATACCAATACGCAGAACCGGAGTATCCTTAGCGAACGCGGTCCGTTGGAGAAAGCCGCCGCCGGATACCAGGATCAGATTGATAAAGGGCAGGTAATTAACCCCATTACAGGTACCGTTTTAGTAAAATACGCGCTTGAAGGGGAAATGCAAACCATAGGTAAACCATTGTTTAAAATTGCCAACACCGATACCCTTACGTTAAGGGCCTATGTAACCGGTACCCAGTTGCCCGAAATAAAGTTAGGCCAGCAGGTAAAAACACGGATTGACCAGGGTGGAAAAAACTACAAAAATTATAACGGGCAGATTACCTGGATATCAGATAAATCGGAATTCTCGCCAAAAACGATACAGACCAAAGATGAAAGGGCCAACCTGGTTTATGCGGTAAAGGTTAGGGTGAAAAACGATGGTTATTTAAAGATTGGTATGTATGGTGAAGTTATCTGGTCAAAGCCCTAATCTTATGCCGTCTGTATCTTTAAAAAACATCAGCAAAAATTATGGCGAGGTAAAAGCTGTCGACGATGTATCTTTTGATGTCGAAAAAGGCGAACTGTTCGGGCTGATCGGCCCCGATGGTGCCGGCAAGACCTCAATTTTCCGCATTCTGACTACCTTGTTGTTAGCCGATGCGGGATCAGCAACTGTTGAAGGCTGCGACGTAATTAAAGATTACCGCCAAATCCGTAACCAGGTGGGTTATATGCCAGGCCGTTTCTCGCTGTATCAGGATTTAACAGTAGAAGAAAACCTGAATTTCTTCGCAACCATATTTGGCACCACGATACAGGAAAATTACGAGCTTATTAAAGACATTTACGAACAGATCAAACCATTCAGCAACCGAAGGGCAGGCAAACTTTCTGGTGGCATGAAACAAAAGCTGGCACTGTGCTGCGCGCTGATCCATAAGCCGACTGTATTGTTTCTGGATGAGCCCACCACCGGGGTTGATGTTGTTTCGCGCAAAGAGTTTTGGGAAATGCTGAATCAACTCAAAAAGCAGAAAATCAGTATTGTGGTTTCTACGCCTTATATGGATGAGGCTAAACTTTGCGACCGTATTGCCCTGATGCAGGGCGGCAAAATCATGTCGGTAGATAAACCAGAAAACATTGTTCAAAACTTCCCCAAAACATTGTTTGCAGCCAAAGCAGAGAATATCTACCAATTGTTACAAGAGTTGCGTTCAGACGCTGCCGTAGAAAGCTGTTATGCATTTGGCGAATACCTGCACCTAACGATGACAGATGATACGGATAATTTACAAAAAGTAACCGATCTGGCTGCCAATTATCAGCACAAAGCTTTGGAAGTAAAGAAAATAACCGCAACCATTGAAGATAGTTTTATCCGCCTGATGCGCGAACAGAATTTAAAGGAGGGCCAAAATGGAAAATAAAGCAATAACCTGCAAAGAACTTACCAAGCAGTTTGGAGACTTTAAAGCGGTAGACAGGATATCGTTCGAGGTAAACCAGGGAGAAATTTTCGGGTTTCTTGGTGCCAACGGTGCGGGAAAAACCACAGCCATGCGTATTTTATGCGGTCTTTCCTATCCTACCTCCGGTGAGGCTACCGTGGCCGGTTTCGATGTATACAAGCAGCAGGAACAGATTAAAAGAAATATTGGCTACATGAGCCAGAAGTTTTCCTTATATGATAACCTCACCATCCTCGAAAATATCGAATTCTATGGTGGCGTTTACGGCGTTTCCCGCCCCGAAATTAAAACCCGGAGCCAGGAACTGGTTTCGACCCTCGGACTGGAAAAGGAAGCAAAAAAACTCGTTGGCGAGCTGCCGCTGGGCTGGAAACAGAAGCTGGCTTTTTCGGTGGCAATTTTTCACCGGCCAAAAATCGTTTTCCTGGATGAACCCACAGGCGGTGTTGATCCGCTTACCCGGCGTCAGTTTTGGGATATGATTTACCAGGCCGCCGCCGATGGCATAACCGTATTTGTGACCACACACTATATGGATGAGGCCGAGTATTGTAACCGCATTACCGTGATGGTGGATGGGCGCGTTGAAGCCCTGGATACGCCTGCAAAATTAAAGGAAAGATTTAACACCCATTCTATGGACGATGTATTTTATCAACTGGCGCGCGGCGCAAAAAGATCGGGGGACTAAATGAAGCAACTATTCGCCTTTATCCGCAAGGAATTTTATCATGTATTCCGCGACCGCAGGACATTGCTCATTCTGTTCGGTCTGCCGATTGTACAAATTGTACTTTTTGGCTTTGCATTGAGCAGCGAGGTAAAGAATATCGGTATTACGGTGATGGACAATGCGCACGACATTAATGCGCAGCAAATCGTAAACAAGATCAATACCAGTACCTATTTTAAAATGAAGGCGCCCGCGCGGAATTATAATGATGTAGAACGCATGTTTAAAGCAGGTACTGTAAAATGTGCATTGATATTTCCTGCAAAATTCGGATCCGACCTGTACCATAACGGCACCGCCGACGTACAGATCATTGCCGATGCCTCAGATCCTAATACGGCCACTATTGTAGCCAATTACCTTACCAACATCATCAGCAGTTACCAGCAGCAGATTAATATCACTACGGGCGGTTCTTACCAGATTATCCCCGAAGTGCGGCAGCTATACAACGAGGAGCAGAACGGTTCGCTAAACTTTATCCCGGGCGTAATTGCGCTTATTTTTATGATCGTAAGTACTGCCCTTACCTCTGTTTCGGTAGTACGCGAAAAAGAGCTGGGTACCATGGAAATACTGTTGGTTTCGCCTTTTAAGCCGATCATGGTATTGGTTGCCAAAGCATTCCCTTACCTGGTGCTTTCGCTGATCAATTTTATCATCATTCTTTTGTTATCGGTTTTCCTGCTGGATGTGCAGATTAAGGGTAGCCTTATTTTACTTTTTGCCGAGAGCATACTGTTTATCATCACCTGCCTGTCGCTTGGGCTGCTCATCTCAAATCTGACCAATTCACAACAAACGGCCATGCTGATGTCGATGATGGGCATGATGTTGCCCACCATGCTGCTCACGGGCTTTATGTTTCCGCTGGAAAATATGCCATTGATCTTCAGGATCATCTCACACATTATTCCCTCCCGGTATTATTACGATATTGTAAAAGCAGTAATGCTGAAGGGGCTTGGCTTTAGCTATGTATGGAAAGAAACGCTGATCCTTGTAGGTATGGCAAGTGTATTGTTAACGCTGGCATTAAAGAACTTTAAAATCAGGTTGTCATGAAGGTATTGAGATTTTTATTACAAAAGGAATTCCGCCAGATATTCCGCGACAAAACCATACTGGCCATGATGTTTGCCATGCCGACCATCCAGCTTATCATCATGCCGCTGGCCGCTAACTTCGAGGTAAAAAACATAAATGTAGCCTACGTAGACCATGACCATAGCACCTACTCGGAAAAACTGATCAATAAGATCGGTTCATCGGGTTATTTCAAAGTGGTTGGTGCACCTACCTCCTTCAATGATGGGATAAAATTTATTGAGGATGGCAAGGCTGATCTGGTAGTGGAAATACCATCAGGGTTTGAACGTAACCTGGTACGTGAAGGCAAACAGCACATTAATGTTTCGGTAGATGCCATTAATGGCACCAAATCTTCGATCGGGGGTGGCTACCTGGCAACTGTTATTGCCGATTTCAACAGTAACCTTGATGTAAATATAAAGTCCCCGAATGGTACCGGTACAAGACTAATGGGGACTATTAAAGTAAAGAGCAGCAACTGGTATAATCCGCGGGCCGAATATAAATACTATATGGTTCCGGGCATACTGGTATTGCTGCTCACGCTGATCGGTGGATTTATTACAGCCCTGAATATTGTACGGGAAAAGGAAATTGGCACCATTGAGCAGATAAACGTAACGCCCATTAAAAAATGGGAGTTTATCTTGGGCAAGCTGATCCCTTTCTGGATTGTCGGGATGATTGTGTTTACCGTTGGACTAATAGTAATGTATGTTGTTTATGGTATTTTTCCTCAGGGAAGCTTATTGTTACTTTACTCTTTTGCTGCAATTTATTTGATCGCCCTATTGGGTTTAGGCTTACTCATTTCCACCTTCGCAGATACCCAGTTACAGGCGATGTTTGTTGCCTTCTTTTTTATGATGATTTTTATGCTGATGAGCGGGTTTTTCACCAGTACCGACAGTATGCCAGGCTGGGCAAGACAGATATCCAACTTCACGCCGGTAACACATTTTATCAGTGTAGTGCGGCTTATCGTACTTAAAGGCAGCGGTTTTGCCGAGGTAAAAATGGAACTGCTTTATCTGGTTATTTTCGCCATATTATTGAATACGCTTGCGATTTTAAATTACCGTAAAACAAATTAGCGAATACAGTAAGTTTATCAAACAATAAGATACTGATAATGGGTGTTGTTACGGGTTTGTTGTAAAAACCAGAAATCATTGTCCCATCACACAAATAATAACCACACAATAACTATTGATACACAATCAATTAAAGCGCGCATAAAATTAGCAGAACAGGGATAGTTTAATTGGTTACTGCACCTAATGCACGTTACAATTTTTATGATGATATGATGTTGGGGGCACTAATGAGCCTTGGAGAACTCTACATACCCTCCGATAAAAACATCCAAATAAACACTTCTATTTGGATTTATTCTAAATAAACTTACCTTTGCAAAAAAAATGCCACACGGATCCGACCCCGCGTGGCGTTACCGGATTTAAACCCGGATACCTTTAACGTCTAATTAAAAGTAAATGCAATTTAAGAAAATTTTACTCTTTGGTGCATGCTGCACCGGAATCTTTGCAGCCCATGCCAGTTCAGCCACTTCGCTGATAGGAAGTTACACCAATCCTGCAGATAGTCTAGTTCAAACCCGTAATGACGAACAAACCGGAGTAGTGAGAGGCAGGATCACCACTGCCGATGGTAGTGTGGCGGCTAATGTAACAGTTGCCCTGAAAGGCACCCGCTTTGGCTCAGTTACTGACGAGGATGGCTTATATCAGATCCGGCGTGTTCCGGTTGGTGATTATACATTGGTAGTATCAGCGGTTGGCCTTTATCCAAAGGAAAAGCAGATACATGTTTCATCCCGCAGTACTGTAATTGCTGATTTTTCTTTGAAAGAAAATCGCTCAGAGTTGGATGAGGTGCAGGTAAGCACAAACAAGAAAAAATATAAGGTGGATAAGGCATCCCCTTCATTGCGTTTACAATCTCCCCTGATCGAAGTACCGCAGAACATCCAGGTGATCACCAGCAAGGTACTTGCAGATCAGCAGGTGTTTGATATTGTTGACGGTGTAACCAGGAACGTGAGCGGTGCGCAGCGTGTAGGCCATTGGGATGCCCAATATGCCAATATTTTTATGCGCGGTACCAGCATTCCTGCCTTCCGTAACGGTATGAACCAAAAAATGCCCTGGGGTCCATTAGCTGACGATGCTGCAACTATCGACCGTATTGAATTCGTAAAAGGTCCTTCGGGCTTTATGATGGCCAACGGTGAACCAGGCGGTATTTATAATGTTGTAACCAAGAAACCTACTGGTCAAAACCGCAGTTCGGTAAGCGTAGCCGGTGGAGGTTACAACCTGGGCCGCGTTGCTGTTGACCTTGATGGTAAATTAAGCCATGACGGTAAGTTATTGTTCCGCCTGAATGTTGCCGCACAAACTAAAGACAGTTACAACAAATACAATTACACAGATAAATACGTTATTGCACCCGTAATTAGCTATCAGGTAGATAGCAATACGTTAATTACAGCCGAGTATACTACCCAGCATGTAGAAGCACAGGCATTGGGTTCTTACGGTTTTTCGCCAAAAGGCTTCGGTGATACAGATCCTAGTTTCTTTTTGGGCGATCCGGCACTTGACCCAGCAAAGCTTTACGACCATAATGCCACGGTTTATTTGAGCCACCGTTTAAATAAAGATTGGAAAATTAATGCCCAGGCAGCCTATCTCCGTTATGGTTTAGATGGCGGAACCCCTTGGCCGTCAACCATTGCAGCAAATGGCGATATGAAACGTTACCTGAATATCAGCGAGGAATTGGCCATTAATAAAAATATCCAGGTAAGCCTGATGGGCGACCTTACCACGGGTTCTGTAGTGCACCGCATTTTAGGTGGACTTGATATGGGCAACCTGAAAACCTGGGGCGATTTTTCGAGCGTTACGCAGCCTGATCTACAGTTGGCAAACAAAACTGTATTTAATATTTACAACCCGGTTTACGGCATTCCTTTTGCCAATATTCCTGTCTTCGATCGTTCGCGTAGCATCCAGAACCGTTCAGGATCAAATGTATACGCCACTAACCTTACTTATACCGGCGCTTACTTACAGGATGAAATCCGCATGTTGGATGGACGTGTGCGTTTAACCTTAGCTGGCCGTTTCACACATGCGGTAACCGTGGGTAAAACAAACCTTACACAGATTTCTGATAATGTTTTTAGCCCGAGAGCTGGTTTAAGTGTAACCCTGGCCAAAGATTTTAGTGCCTACACACTTTATGACCAAAGCTTCTTGCCTGTTGCGGGCCAGGACTATGCCGGAAACCCTTTCAAACCGATCCGTGGAAATAACATCGAACTGGGCCTGAAAAAGGATTTCTTTGACGGTAAATGGAACCTAACAGCTGCTGCTTTCCGCATCAAGAAGAAAAATGTATTGACTGCCGACCTAGATCCGGCTCACCTGGCTCTGAACCCAAATGCGCAGATCCAATTGGGTGGCGTCATTTCAAAAGGTATTGAACTGGATATAAACGGAGAAATTACCCGTGGATTGAATCTTGTGTTAAATTACGCGCTTACCGATGCAACGGTTAGTGAAGATGCTAAACCAGAATTGGTGGGCAAGCATACCCCTAACTCCGCTAAGCACATTACCAATGGCTGGTTGTCTTACCGCTACCAGAAACAAGGGGCTTTGCTGAACGGCTTTGGATTAAGTGCCGGTTATCAGATCCAGTTGGATCGTTATGCCGGTTCAACTTCAGTTCCACTAACACTGCCTTCGTACTACCGTTTTGATGCAGGTGTTTCCTACGAAAAAGGTAAGATAACCATCGCCGCGGTAGTAAATAACCTTTTAGACCGCAGGCTACTTACGCAGGGCTCATATACCAAGCTGGCAACTGAAACTGCAACATCAGTTTCCTATTATACCTATATCTACGAGGTTCCACGCAATGCGCGCTTAAGTATTACCTATCGGTTTAAATAAGCACGCTGATCAACAAAAATTGGGCACAATGACGAAGAATCAAAATCCAGGAAAAAAGAAGCAAAAGGACACGCTTTTTAAGCGCATCAACAATTGGCTGCATTTGTGGCTAGGTTTGATATCGGGCATCATTGTGCTCATCGTATGCCTCACCGGTTGCGTATGGGTATTTAACGAAGAGATTACCGGTTTGCTGGAACCTAAAACAAAAGTGGACTGGCAGGATAAACCTGTGGTTAAACCCTCCGAACTGATGCGGATAGCCGCGAAGCTGTACCCTGAGAAAGTGCCCTCCTATGCCAATTACCAGCAAGGCAGGGCCATCAACTTAAATTTAAGGGCAGCAAATGCTGGTCCGCGGGATCGCCGTTCGGGAAATACCATCCTGAAAGTGAATCCTTATACGGGCGAGGTGATCAGTACCGAGGAGCATAAACCGGGTGAATCAGATTTCTTCAGGTTTATTTTAAACGGGCATCGTTTTCTTTGGATGCCTTATGAAATAGGTAGGCCGATTGTTAACTACGGCACCATGGTCTTTGTCGTTTTACTCATCACCGGGCTAATCTGGTGGTACCCAAAAAAATGGAACAAATCAACCCGAGATAAGAGTTTTAAGATCAAATGGGGTGCATCTTTTAAACGGGTAAACCTGGACCTCCACAATGTACTCGGCTTTTACGCTTTACTGTTCCTGGCGGCTATAGCCCTTACGGGAATGGTATATGGTATAAAATGGTATAGTGAGGGTATGTACTGGGTTACATCGGGTGGTGACAAGCTGGAAGCATACAAGCGGCTGGATTCAGACTCCACGCTGAAAGGAAAAGGTTATGCACCAGAAAAAGCGATGGACATGGCCTGGGACCAGGTCATTGCGCGCCACCCTAAATCGATGGGTTTTTATTATAGTTTTGCCGATACGGCAGAGGCCAAGGCCGCCATCAACATCACCGTTTACCCTAATAAAGGGCAGTTTTACAATAGCCAGGGCTACACTTTTGACCAACATAGCCTGAAGGAGTTAAAGCGGCAGGATGCCTATTCGGTAGAATATGCACAGGCCTCGTTTGGCCAGAAACTGCGAAAAATGAATTACGATATCCATGTAGGCAGTATCCTCGGTTTTCCGGGTAAAGTAATGGCTTTCCTGGCTTCACTTATCGGTGCCAGTTTACCGATTACAGGATTCCTGGTGTGGTATGGCCGGAAATTTAAGAAAAAAAGCAAGAAGCCGGAGAAAAGTTTGGCTAAGCAGCCTGGCACGGTCCCTTCCGGATCAGCTGAAAAACTGCTTGCAGAAATATAAACACGAAACCCCGGACCTGAAAAGCTGGGGTTTCGTTTTGATATCCGGCCTAACTGATCCACTTATTGATAGCCCCTGGCCTGCAATTCAAATAGCTCTGCATATTTCCCTCTACCGGCCATCAGTTCTTCATGTGTACCAAGCTCCATCACCTCACCCTTGCTGAGCACAAGAATCCGGTCTGCCAGCCTCGCCGTAGAAAAACGGTGAGATATGAGCACAGCAGATTTCCCCTTCGTAAGTTCAGCAAAACGCTGGAATACTTCAAATTCAGCTCTGGCATCAAGCGCTGCCGTTGGTTCATCAAGGATGAGCAGCTGAGCATCTTTCATATAAGCCCTGGCGAGTGCTACTTTCTGCCATTCCCCACCCGAGAGCTCAACACCATCATTAAAACGTTTGCCGAGCCATTGGCTGTAATGGCCAGGCAGCTTTTGCGCTACAGAATCTGCGAGGCTTTCCATCGCCGCTTTTTCGATCAGCACATGGTTATCGATCTGCGCGATATTACCAACGGCAATATTTTGGGAAAAAGTCATCTGGTATCGGATATAATCCTGAAAAATGATGCCAAGATTAAACCTTAATGCATCAATATCGTATAATTTCAGATCTACGCCGTCTAAAAGTATACGCCCTTCTGTCGGATCGTAAAGCCTTGCCAAAAGTTTAACCAGTGTGGTCTTGCCTGCGCCATTTTCCCCAACGAGTGCAAGTTTTTCCCCAGCGGGAAGTGAGAAATTCAGGTGCCTGTTGGCCCATTTTTCAGAATTATGGTATTTAAAGCCAACATTTTCGAAAACGAAGCCTGATTTAATGGGAACGGGAAATGCAAGCGGGTGCTCGGCAGTGCTGATCTTTGGTTTGATCTCAAAAAATTCGATAAAATCATTCAGATAAATGGCGCCCTGTGAAACTGTGGTAAAGCGGCCCAGCATGGTTTCCATCAGGTTGCTGAGCTGACGGAACGAGCCTGCCAAAAAAGTTAGCGTACCAATGGTAATGCTCCCGCCCACGGCCTGATAGATAATAAAACCGTAAGCTGCATAATACCCGATACTGCCAAGAACGGAAAAAAAAATTCCCCAAAGCGACCGGCGGACAGCCAACTTGCTGTTATCGGCATAAAATTTATTGGAAATAGTCTTAAAGCGGGAAATTATAAAACCTGAAAGTCCAAAAATCTTCACCTCTTTTGCTGTTTCATCACTGGCACCGAGAAAACGTACATAGTCCAGTTCACGCCGCTCTGGAGTTTGGCTCCTGGTGAGTGCATAATTCTGTCCATTAAAGTGGGATTCGCCCAAAAATGATGGCAGGATTGCAAGTACAAGCAAAAGGATCAGCCATGGATTAAAAGCAATCATACCGCCCAAGAGAAAAACCATCGAAACCAGGTCCTGCACCTGCGACATCACCTGTGCAAGCAGCACGCTTCTTCCAACGGTCTGCTGCCTTGCTCTTTCGAGTTTATCATAAAATACAGAATCCTCAAATTGCTCCAGATCCAGAGAAGCTGCATGGTTCATAATGCGAACAGAAGTATGATTGGAAAAAAGGTCTCCCAAAAGACTGTCTGTTAGTGCAATTGCCCTGTTGAGGCCATCAGTTGCTATGGCAAGTGCAAATTCTAACGAAACCAGTTCCCAGAGCAGGGTCTGGTTTCCACCTTTCCCACTAAGCGTCACCACCTGATCTATAATCAGTTTACCAACATATAGCAGCGCTATCGGCATTGCTGAGCGCAGAATCCTTAATGAAAAACTCAATATTGTTTTCTGTGGGCTACTGGCCCATACCAGCCTAAAAAGCTGGGGAAGGTTTGATAGGGCGGAAAACCTATCACGAAAGGAAATATCAGAAGGGACGTTTATGGTTTTGGCCATTTATACTGGAACTATTTTAAAGAAAATTGAATGATAAGCCATTCCAAATAATTTTATCCTTTACATATCCGGAACAGTGAACAAAACTAGTTAAGTTCTGCTATAAAAATAACAAAGGGGTGTAATCTTTAACTGCGAATACGAGCAGTACTTAAAAATGATGCGGGGAACAAAAATGCCCCAAATAGTGTTTAACTTTTTGGGGGCAGTCTATTATCTATCAAAGCATTTTGCTTTTTTTGTCGGGATGAGAAGATTCGAACTTCCGACCTCCAGCACCCCATGCTGGCGCGATACCTGGCTACGCTACATCCCGATCAGAATAACTTCGTGCAAAAGTAATACGAATTCGCAGATAAACAAAAATCGGGAGCTAATTTAGGTCCATTACATCAGAGAGAAAAAATACAGCACAGGCAAAAGAAAGAGAACGATGAAAACAAAATCAATAATGGCAATCTGTTTTTGTTTGTTGCGTAACCTCAGGAAAAAATCAACAGCAAAACCGATCAATAAAAAAAACAATATTAAACAGAGCAATATTGCCATGCCAAGTCCAACATCTGTTGGGTGTTCTTTCGCTCTGTTCGCTTTATAGGCCATTTCCGAATAAAGGTACCATCCCAATAATGGAAGGGCAACAAACACAATGCGCAGCACTAAATGCTTAATAATACTCATCAATCGGGTTATAAATTAAAATAATCGGTAGTCTTATCATCCACTATTTTTTTTTGACCCAGGCAACGGCTATGCTTAACAACTTCTCCCCAATCTTTATCTTTTTTTACCTGAGAATAACAACAAACCGATGCACACGGCGATACCAAGGCCGAATGCAAGTTTTGTTTTCCCCGACGGCTCCGGGAGCAAAGTCTCCCCATAAATCTGGTGTGGCGGACCCGAGGGGCTAAGCACATTCCCACTGGTCGGCTCGCCATGTTTGATTTCCATCAGTAAGCGCATTCCTGATGAAGCTGTATTGACCAGTACCTTCGGCAAAATGCCATGCATGGTTTTTAATGCCCAGGAGGTGAAATCAGGGAACTTATCCTTTTGGGGGTGGATAGCAAGATTAAGCAACTGTTTTGCAGTATCTTTGGGATCTGCAGCAAAGGGCGGAATCTTAAAATCCAATCCGGAGTATTTCGCCGAATGCATATTTCCGGTCGAACGCTGGATCTGGGGATACAGGTTACAGATGTGAATATTGGGTTCACCGGAAAGTTCACCCTGCAGGCATTCCATCATTCCCTTAATTCCGAATTTTGTAGAAGAATATACTGCACTGTAAGGTGCGGGCATAAAGCCACCGATAGAAACGTTGTTGATCAGTACGCCGTGGCCCTGTGTTTTAAAAACCGGGATTATTGCATGTGCACTGTTCATATAGCCAAGCAGATTGGTTTTAACCACCTGATGGGATACTTCAATTGGAATTTCTTCAAATTTTCCGCTGGCCATTACTCCGGCGTTGTTTACCCAAAAATCAATGGCACCTGTAAAATTGGTGGCCTTTTCAACAAGGTTCTGGATTTGTTCGTAGACTGAAACATCTGTTGGGATACCCAAAGTATCTGCACCCATTGCTTTACAGCGTTCAACAGCATCGTTTAGGGCCTCTTCGCCTCTTGAGGCAAGTATCAGTTTGCAACCGGCTTTGGCAAAAGCTTCTGCAGTGGCCAGGCCTACCCCGCTTGAAGCACCTGTGATGACTACTGTTTTTCCTATCAGCCCTTTATTAGTCGTTTTCATGGTACAAATGATTTGTGGATGATTATTTCTAACAGAAAAAATAATGAAAATGTTTGATCACAACCTTTGGTAAACTTATTATTCGTTTCAAAGCCTGGCCCGCAGGTACATCACCAAATTATCGTATTGAGTTAACAACTTTGGTGTTGATTCAATTTTCCGCATGTACAAAAGCCGACTTTAATTAAAAAAGCAGCTCTTTTCAGCACTGCCATAAAACTTTTGGGATTGGCAGTGGTCCAAATTAGTAATAAACTTATAGCTGATTGAAAGCAAATCGCAGCGTTAGATACCAAGCTTACAGCGTACAATGAGCTTAGCAGGTTGATAAATTCCGAAAGTAGTTAACAGAAAGTAAAAAATCAGAGCTAAACCAAAATCATGGAGTGGATAATGAATGCAGGCTCAGCGCAGCCGTCATAATTTATCATGTTAATAGCATTAAAGGATATATTTAGCGCTGTCTGTATCCAGAAAAACCACCGCCCCTATGTGCCTTCTAAGTACTGTAGACGGACAATTTGTAGCAATAGGCATGGTAAGCGTATTTAAAATGGCCTGGGCTTTGGTATTTCCGGGCACTACACAGTTAATCACCTTTGCACTCATCAATACTGGGATAGTTAGGGTTAATGCTTGTGTTGGAACCAAATCCAAATTATCGAAACAACCATCGTTAACCTGCTGCTGGCGACAGGCCAGTTCCAATTCAACAACCTTAACTTTTTTTGAATCATTAAAATCGGCAACAGGCGGATCATTAAAAGCCAAATGTCCGTTTTCACCTATACCCATGCACACGATATCTATGGGATAATCTTCGAGCAGCCTGCTGTAGCGATCGCATTCTGCTTCGATATTCACTACATTTCCATTGAGATAATGAACTGATTTAAAGCTAAACCGGTCAAAAATCCTCTCCTTTAAAAAATTTCCAAAGCGTTGAGGGGCATTTTCATCCAGGTTAATGTACTCATCCATGTGAAATGCATTTACAGATTGCCAGCGAATATTCTCATAGAAAAGCGATTTCAAAAAATCGTTCTGCGATGGTGCGGCAGCAAATATGATATTCACTTCATCTTTTTCTCTCAAAACTGATTCTATTGCGATAGAGAGGCGATTTGCCGCCGCCTCTCCCATTGATTTTCTTGATTCGTAAATCCTGACCTCAGGACTTTTAGTGAAATTAGGGGTAACCATTGCGTGATGATTTGTATTGCTCGTTAAAAATATTTTGTATTACAATAAAAAATTAGGCGAACACCAGTGTGCCGAAAAAATCCTTTTGATGAAAATCAGGGTTTGCAGTATGGATCATATTCCAGCACAAATAATGCGGAGCTGGAAGCAAATCGCCACATTTATAAAAATTCCCAGTTGCCTTAAGCCCTCTAAAAGAAAGATCCTCATTAAAACAAAAAGTATTAAGCGGTATTACCAGGGTCATTTCCCAATGATAAAGTTTCTGGTTGTTTTCGATCACATTGCTAATGTTGGTAAATGAATGGATGTTTGATATGGCAGTTTCATCTATTAGTGCCCTTTGCTCGCGATCTTTGCCATATCCGATCTTACAAACACCAAGGCAGTTAAATTCCATGTTATAGTAATTCCCACTATGATCAAGGGCGAGAAAAAACTCCACACAACTGTCTTTATGGATATCGCCATTGATATCTGAACTTGCGCTCAAATAAGGTTCGGAAACCTGATATTGTAAAAAAATCGCTTCATCACTATAGGCAACAACACAATATGCCGCAACTGCAGCAGAAAAATCCGGCCAGGGGTTGTTATTAATTGCAAGTTTAGGAAGGTGCTTTAATTGCTTAGCCAAACAGCTAATATCCAAATCACTTTGAACAGGTAAATAAGGTACTTCAGTAGTTTTCAATGGTAGTATTTTGTTTTTCAGGGCTTTTGTTCATTATTTCTGTTCAATGGTTATGGCAAGGCAAGATGTTTATTCCGGTCATAAACCAAATTGCCTTCTACAATGGTTTTTTCTATATTGATCTGGCTGTCGAATATGATGATATCAGCATCTGCACCTTTTTGTATAGACCCTTTTTGTGTGCCAATGCCCAAAATTTCGGCCGGCGTTCTACTCGCCATCCGTACCGCATCAACAATAGGTACTTCGGCAAGTGCGATCATATTCTTAACCAATTGATCGGCAGTTGCAACACTGCCTGCAAATGAGCTACGATCGGGTAACTTTGCTACGCCATCCTCAATAATCACTTTCATGCCATCGCGGATACTGCCTAAAATACTTTCGCCCTCAGGCATGCTCGCACCACGCATAGCATCAGTAATTAGTGCAGTACGCGCTGGCCCTTTTATCTTATAAACCAATTTTAAAAGTGGTGCTGGCAAATGTGATCCGTCTGCAATAATCTCTACGGTCATTTCATCAATCAGGTATGCACTTTCTACTACGCCTGCATAACGGTAAGCATTTCTTCGGGATACGCCCGACATGCACGAATAAAAATGTGTTGCATGTGTAAAACCGGCCTCAAATGCCTTTTCTACCTCTTCATAAATGGCATCGGTATGTGCAATTGCAGGCAAAATCTGTTTACTTTTCAAGTATTTACCAAAAGCCAGTGCGCCCTTTAGCTCAGGTGCAGCACTCCATCTTTTAATAAAATCCACGCTTTCAACCAACTCCTTATACTCAGCCGGATCGGGGTTCCGGATGTATCTGGCATCTTGTGCACCTTTTTGTTTTATATTAAAATAGGGCCCTTCAATATGTAATCCAACAAAAGATGCTCCGAAATTATTTCGTTGATCGGCCAGCTCGTATGTGGCTAACGTATCCAAAAGGTCTTGTTTTTCACAACTTAAGGTTGTTGGCATTAAGGCCGTAGTACCAAATTTGGCATGTGTTTGCGCTACACCCAGAAAAGCCTCAAGGGTGTTATCCATAAAATCGAAACCACCCCCACCGTGTACATGCATATCAATAAAACCCGGAGAAATATATCTGCCTCCTGCATCGATTTCAATCGCATCTTTCAGATCAGGATTTCCATTGGTAATTTCAACAATAATACCATCGCGAACCACAACGGTTCCGTCTTTAATTATTCCTCCAGGGGTAATAATATTGCCGTTAAAAACTTTTAAATAACCCATTTTACAAAATTATGCCCCACCAGGTGTGCAATTAAATCTTCTTAAATTTCATGCTCTGTTTTTTGCTCACCGCCACAGAAGATGCGACATAAAGCCCCGACAGAACCGACCTCACATCCATCAGTACTTCATTATAGCCTTCCTCCAGCCCTACTTTTTTCTGCGAAACAATCTTCCCGAAATAATCGGTAATCACTACGGTAGAACTTTCCTTAAATGTGGAGTGGATGATCAACTTCACTTGCCGGTCGGATACCATCATAACCTTCATCGGGTGTTCTTCAGTTTTTGTATCAGCTACGGCAACTTTCGACAGAGTTGCAACCATACCTGGTTCTGTTACTTCCATAAACGAGAGCTTCATATCAACATTGCTGATTTTTGCCTGTAAGGAATTTGCCAGTGTAGGCGGAACCGTGGTGGGGGTGCCGGAGTTACCGGAAGTATTAATTGTAAAACTGTTAATAACCGAATCGGCAGGAAGTTCTCCTGATGCCGAAAAATTGGTTAACGATGCGGCTCCCTGCTGCAGGGTACCATTTACCCAAATATTAAATTTTTGCGATGGCAAGCTGTAAGCAGTAGCATTTTTAGTATAAGATTGTGCCGTTGTAGTATTATTGCAGTAAAGTTCTACATCGTATGTTCCAACCTTATTAAATACGTTGCTGTTTATGGTGGTATAGCCATACGAGGTATTCCTGAAAGACAGGGTTGCGAAATTTCCCCCATAAAAATCAAGCCTTATGGCACCAAATACCCCTGCAGTATTGGTACTGGTTAGCTGGTTTGTGCCACTAAATGTGCTGCTGTTAATGGTGCCATTGCTATATCCAAAGGGAATAATCAACTGACCATTTGTTAGGGCCGCATTTAGGCCAAGCTTAAACGATATTGCCGTTACAGGGCTTGCCTGATAAACATTGTACCATGTAAACTTACTGGGTGCACTTCCTGAAGAAGCAATTGCTTTGATATTATAAGGAACAGTGGTGCTATCGATAAGAAAAGATGCCCCGGTATTGGCGCCCAGAAAAACCATTGAAGAGCCATAAGGCGGATAGGGCAAAAACCCGGCAACAGTTGATTTAGAGGTTGAGCTTTTTGCGGTTGTGCCACTCGAATAGAGTGCGCCTGCGTTGCCCGTTTTGGTTGCAAGATCGTATTTCCATGTTAAATATGGTGCATTCCACCCACTCGTAGCATGTATCTTATCGTCAATTGCCTTGAGCAGTGATTTATTTGAAGTTATATCGTCCTGCAATAACTGCCAGATCATAACACCTCCACCTTTAGCTAAAGCCAATGCCGTTTTATTCATTATAGTAGTTTTTCCGTTATAGTTTACCACATAGCCATCGCTACGTTTAATGGTATCCCGGTCTTCTGCTCCCGGATATGCACTTGTCATATCTTTATAAGTCATCGCCATAAGCGTTGTACCCACTTTGTAATATCCATAAAACGGAACGCCGAGGGTAAGTTTAACAGGATCCACACCACGGGTATCTCTCCAATAGTCCATCGTTAGTTTAGCGAAAGTATAAGGAGAATGTTCTTTGCCGGCCTGATCGTACGCCATTAAATTTACAAAATCAAAGGCAGCCATAGAATTATCCGAAATCTTCGTTCTGGTATAGTATGCAAGGGCTGCCGTTAATAACTTTCCAGATGGATGGAGGGTATCGGCCAATTCGGTTACAAAGCTTTCGTAATTGCTATCGATATTATCTCCTTCAAGATCTACATCAATGCCATCTACATTATATAACGAAACAAGCGCCACTAACTTATTGATAAACGCTGCGCGGTTAGCATTGAGCAGTAAGTTGGCATATTGGCTTTGGTTAGAACCGCCCGCAATAGAAATTAGCACTTTTACATTGTTTAAGTGGGCTTTTGTAACAATCTGATCAAGCCCCGTACCCTGCGATGAAGGAAAGTTACCATTAACATCGGGGTTAAAAAAAGCAACATTTAAATGCGTAAGTTTTGTAAAATCGAACGCATTTATATGATCGGCCAATGTAGTGGTATATTTGGGGAGGTAACCTACAACCCGAAATTGCGCACGAAGGAAACCCGTAGCGCACAAGAATAGGAGTGCACATAAAACCAGGCCCTTATTTTTACAGTGTTTTTTTTGAATCATTATTTCTCTTGATTTAAAAGCGTTTCGTTAATAAGCCGAAGCAGTGAATGCTCACCTGGTGCATCGTGCATCAATTGCCAAATCATAATGCCCCCGGTTTCTCTTACGGCCAGTAAAGTCTTCTTTTTAATTGTCTCTCTTCCGTTATAATAAACAATACCCCCATCATTGGGTAACTGTACTTCGTCGTCGTTTTCTGCATTGGGGAACTTAGATAGAATGTCTTTAAAACTCATCGATTGATAGGTCTTATCTTGTTTTGGCAAATCGCCAAAGCCATAACCATAAAAGGGTACACCTATCACTACGCTATTTTTTCTCAACCCGCGTTCATTTGTCCAGTAGGCAATCTGCTCTTTGGCCATGCTTAGTGGCGAATGCTGCCCTGGATCGTTTGGCCGCCAGGGCGCATGTTTATCGTAGGCCATCAGGGTTACAAAATCAAATACAGACAATGATTTTACCGATATTTTGTTTCGGGTAGAAAATGCAAGTGCTGCACTGATCTGTTTATTATTTTGATGTAAGCGGGCACCCAGTGCAATTACAAAAGCCTCGTAATCCTCCGTAATATCATCGTTTTCGATATCCACATCAATGCCATCCAGTTCATATTTTTCAGCAAAGCTGATAAAATTATCGACGATCCTTGCGCGGTTCTTTGTGGCCAGCAGGCTATCTAAAAATACATGCCTGCTCCCTCCCCCACACGAAATCATTACCTTTACGTTTGCCTGATGGGCCAAATCAACAACAGATTTAAGTTGATCGTAATCCTTAAACTCACCATTGGGCTCTGGATTAACAAAAGCAATAAAAAGATGGTTGATCATCTTTAAATCGATACTCTTCACATCGTTTAGCAGATTGTTATTACTTCGCAAATAACCAACAACCCTAAATTGAGCCTGGGCAGCCAGTGAGCCGAGAACCATCAGCAATAAAAAAACCGGCTGAACCTTAAAAATGAATTTTCGCATAATAGCTTAATTAAACCATGACTGTTATGTTTACAGCCACGGCCTTTAAAATTTAATTTACCTGAACTTTACAGGTCCTGGATGTTTTCATTCCGTTATAACTAACCTCAAGTAAAATGGTATATAGCCCTTTGGTAGTCCCGGTAAATGTATAATCGCCGGTATTTGCCACTGCTATATCATTAACTTTCCATGTAATGGCTACCTGATCGGCAGGTGAGTAGGTAAGTCCCGAAAATATCTTAGTTTGGCCCACCGTAATTACTGATGTAGCTGCCGGAACCGGAAAAAGAATATTGTCGCCGAAGATTCTGGGATAAAAAACACTAGCCTCTTCTTGCTTTTGAACATCATATTTTTTACAGCTACTCCAGCTTAGGCTACATAAAACCGCAGCCACCAGCACTGTTTTTAATTTTAATTTCATATCGTTATGGTTATCTGTGAATCACTTATGTTATTGTTTATCCCACCAAACCCTATTTTCCCAATTATCCGTTCCCGGATACAGTCCCTCTTTAATATTGCTGATGGCCTCGCCAACATTTGCCGTATTTTGTTCTTTTTCTGAAAGTGGGTACTCGAAACGCCTCGGAATAGATTTTGCGGTTGATTCGGCACGGATAGCCGGAACCAACGCCGGAAAACCTGTTCTTCTCCAATTGGCAAAAGCCTCAGGGCCATTCATAATGAAGTTGATCCAGAGCTGGTTATTGATCAGTTTCAGTTCGTTACCGGCAGTAAGTGGATTGGCAGTTAAAAACGCATTAATTTCCGCATCGGTAATTACCGGACCACCAGGAAAAAGCGACAATTGCTTCATTGCGGCAGAAACGCCTTTGGCATAATGTTCATTTGCGGTACCTGAAATTGTAATGCCAGGAAACCTTAAAATTGCATCTGCCAAAAGGAATTCAACTTCGGCATAGGTGATGTGAAAAAATGGCGCATTAAATCTGATTAAAAAATTAGCGAACTGTGTTCTTTGCTCGTTGTTTCCTATACTCACATTTGCTCCGTTTACGTTAATTACAACAGCCGGGAGATAAGGCCCGAAAGGCTGGCGGTCATCATAGATAAACTTATTGGCTGGTGTTGCTACAAGGCCGTTAACAGAGGCTTTAATCTGATCGGTAATATCAATCCTTGAAGCGGGAACGCCTGCACGGTAAACCCTGACTATAGAATTGAAACGAGGGTCGCTGGTACTTTTTAACTGATCGAATAATGTTTGGCAAAGTAGCGGATATTGCGACTGGCGGGTTACCGCAACCGAAGTTCCGTTACCCCTGATATCGGTTCCTGTACTTTCAACATCTTCATGCCTGGTCATACAGATATCACTGTTACTGGTAAATACACCTGCTGCAACTGCTTCTTGTATTGCTGCTTTGGCCTTATCTGGATTACGCTTTGCTAAACGTAAGGCTAAACGAAGCTTCAACGAATTGGTAAACTTTTTCCACAGGGCGATATTTCCGGCATAAAAAAGATCTTTATTCAGGATTTCACTATTGCTCGTAAAGGAAGCAGACGCTTCTGTAAGCTCTTTCAAAAAATCGTTATAAATCGCTTCCTGCGAATCATATTTTGGACGGATAACACCCCCTAAATATGCTTTTCCGGCATCGGTATAAGGGATATCGCCATAAATATCAGTTATCCTTGCAAAAAGATACACTTTCATTACCCTGCACATGGCGTAAAGGTTTGGCTTAGTTGCTTTAGAAAGTTCGGCCCTTTTGGTCGCGTCTACAATATTTACAATATCATTTGGATAGGCATTATCCCATAAAGCATTCATTGCTGTGGCATTTCTTTCGTACAAAAAGCCGAGGCGGGTTGCATATGCCCCTCCCGTTTGCTGCATCATTGGCTGAAGCACCAAAGTATTAATGTATTGCTGTGTACTTACATCGCCCGAAAACCTGGCTTGTGTTAGGGCCATTTGTGCCGCAGGATCCATATCCGATGATTTTGTCGGATCGATATTTACATCGCCAAAATCGTTAAACTTATTACACGAGAATAGTATAACAGCGATTAAGCTTAGGCAGAGTACCTTTATATTTTTCATCTCTATTTTGATTAAATGTTCAAAATTTCTAACATTTAGCCAGCTTTTGGCTAAATCAGTACTGTTTCTTTTAGTGCCCATCATGTTAAAATTTTGCACTAAGGTTAAATCCAAAGCTTCTCCGCGATGGTAAGGAGCCATATTCCAAACCTTGCCCGTTACCATTTTGATAATTAGAGTCGGGATCTATGTTGGGAACATTTTTATAAAGGATAAATGGGTTTCTGGAAACCAGTGATAAGGCCAGGTTTTTAAGGCCAATCCTCGTAGTAAGCTTCGTATCAAAGCGGTAAGTAAGCGTAAGTTCCCTTACTTTTACATAAGTTGCATCGTAAATAAAGCGTGTTGGCACAGCCGAATTTGAGTTTGCCCAGCGCCCCCAGTAAACTGAAGGATCTACCGCAGTGGTATTAGGGGTATAAACGGTGTTACCATTAACAGTGGTTTTAATTACGCCTTCTGGCACATATCCACGAACTTTGCCTGCGGCAAGCCATTGTGCTGCAGTTTGGCCTGCTGCCAGCCTTGCCTCTTCCGATTGGATCCATTCATCTCTCCCGGCAAGCGTAATCTCACTGTTCCCTAAATACGCCGCCTGATAATTGGTCATAGAGAAAAGGTCTGCCCCCGATTTAATATCGAGTACAGCGCCAAAACTCCAGCTCTTATAATTTAACTTTGTTCCAACTCCACCTGTCCAGCTATACGTACCTTTTCCAAGCACTTCCCTTTGCGCTGAAGTAGCTGGCAACAAAGTTGTTGGATCGAGAATTATATTTCCGTTGGGATCATACTGATAGTCATATCCGAGTATAGCGCCATAAGGAGCTCCGGGCATGGCCACAACCGAAAGGCCCAACCAACGTGCATCGGCCAGTGAAATAAACGGATTGCCATCCGCTAGCGAAAGTACATCATTCACATTCCTGGCAAAGTTCAGGTTTAAATCCCATGAGAAATCTTTTCCAACAACCGGGCTTCCTGAAAGCGCCAATTCAATCCCCTTATTTGCAATTGTACCTGCATTCACTACCTGCCGGGTGAAACCCGAAGAGGCCGGTGCCGGAATAACATTGATCTGATCTCTCGATTTTTGGGTATAATAGGTGGCATCAAAAACAATCCTATCTTTAAAAAATTTAAGGTTTGCGCCTACTTCAAAAGAACGTGTTCTGGTAGGTCTTAGGTTGGCATTGGGTAAAGTAGTTGAAGAAACTGTACCTAAAGAAACACCTTGAAAAGTGATTGGGGCCAGGTTGTAGTAAAGGTTCAGTGCATAAGGATCGGTATCGTTACCTACCTCAGCAGCCGAAGCCCTGATTTTACCAAAAGACAGGATTTTATTACCCAGTTTAAAAGCATCGGTAAATACAAAACTTCCTGATACAGATGGATACGTATAGGTGTTGTTATCAACTGGAAGCGTTGATGAAGCATCTGTTCTCAGTGTAAAATCCAAATAAAGGTAATTTTTAAAAGACGCTGTAAGCAAGCCGTAAACAGAGTTTTTCTGCTTTCTTACATCATTTTCGACCACCGTTTTAGTAGCATAACTGTTCGGGCTAACTTTATCGGTAATTACCTGGTTGATATACTGATTGGTAGTACCGTATCTTCTACTTCTGTACAGAGAGGCTCCCAATCTTGCCGTAAGCGAAATTTCTTTGGTTACAGAACGCGTACCGGTAAGCAAAATATCTGCCTGATTGGTTAAATAGCGGTTAGAAACAACATCCATTACACCAGTTTGCATCAGCGGTGTACTTATCGGACTTACCCTCTGGAAATTAAAATAAGTAAAATCTGTAGATACCCTGCCCTGGGCACTTAACCACGAATTGAACTTATAATTGGCCTGAAACGACCCCGTAACACGGTCTTTATTGGATTCGTTTTTCATCTCGTTTACAACCCAGTATGGATTTAAACGGTAATCGTTCTGCCAGTTTAAATACCTGCCGTTCGAATCCTTATAATGATCGGCAAAATAGGCCTGATCGATGTTATTGGCCAGGCCAATGAGAGAGTTGCCTATATTAGAAGCATTATCGGCAAGGGCCGGCCTGTTGTTTACATCTTCATTCAAGTAGAAAACCCTGGTATCGAGCGTTAATTTTTTGCCAAACTTAGAAAAGCCGCTAAAATTAAAGGTATTTCTGCGTAAACCACTGTTTGGTACTACATCGTTAACACGGATATCTGAGGCCGAAATTCTGAAATTTGTGGTTTCGCTGTTCGAAGCCAGTGAAAGTGTATTGGTATAAGACGAGCCGGTTCTGAAAAAGCCATCAATGTTATTTTCTACCAGACCGTAAGGACGCTGTTGCCCATCGAAACCAATAAAGCTGAGCGAAGGATCTAAGCGCGGGCCGAAGTTTACAAAAAGTGTTCCGAGCGATTGCTGTTGATCTGTTGGCAGAACACCACCTCTACCCTGTCCGTAAATATACTGGTAATCTTCGTATTTGGTTAGCTGGCTTTCGAATGAAGTGGTACTGTTAAAATCGATTCCAAGGTCTTTTTTGTTCTTTCCTTTTTTAGTGGTGATTAAAATTACGCCATTGGCGGCACTACTACCATAAAGTGCCGAAGCAGATGGACCTTTTAAAACACTTATTTTATCAATATCATCAGGGTTAATGGCCGAAATGGCATCGCCAAGATCGAACCCTTCGGCAAATCGTCCACCACCTGTAGAGCCATAATTTGAATTATCCATCGGAATACCATCTATTACATAAAGTGGTTGATTATCGCCTGTTACGCTGGTATTACCACGTATCACCACTCTCGATGAACCCGCGGGCCCGCCCGAAGTGCTCGTAATAATTAGCCCCGGCACTTTACCTGCAAGAGAATTGATCACATTCGGTTCTCTGGCTTTATCGATCTCGCTTCCGCTTACCTCTGAATAAGAATAACCAAGCTCACGCTCCTGTCTGTTGATACCTAAAGCCGTTACGGCCACACTTTGCAGTTCTAAAGCACTTGCTTTCATGGTTAGGTTAATTACCCGCTTCGAAGCATTTGCAACCACATTTATGGTTTGGTAGCCAAGCATTGAAAACCGGATGGTATCGCCCTGCGCTGCAGGAATAATATAACCACCCTGGCCATTGCTAATTGCGCCGGCCTTTGTTTTTAGGTTCTGGATGCTTACCCCGGGAAGCCCGCTCCCTCCCTCATCGCTTAGTTTTCCAGTTATCGAAAACTGTAGCTGCAGTAAATCAGATAAAGATTTTACCCCTGGTTTTGCCAATGCCCTGTAAGGAACAAATGCCCCGGAGCAAAACATCAAGAGCAGAAGAAACCTCCATCTCAAAAGTGATAAATAATGGTTCATATTAGTTAAGTTTTGGTTGTTAGTCGGTTTGGTTATTGCAATTCGTTTACGTACACGTAAAATATCCAAAATAATACCCCTGCAATTCTATTCTGAAATACCGGGGGTATAGGATTGATATTAAAATGAACAGTAAAAAGAACTGATTTACGTTAACAGCTGGTTATCAATCATAAATCATTTCGTTAACGTACACGAAAATTACAGTTTAGTTTTTACATTTCAAAATTATATTTTATTTATTTTTATGCCCGGGAAATTTTACGCTGGTTTTTACCTTATCTACCATCTTTTAAGCTTAAAGCCATGTAGAGCATAGAAGCATAGATATGCATAACATGGCAATAATATCCAGTATGCCTCACGAACGTTAAATTTATCGGCTAAATAACCATAAATTAAAGGAAGAATGGCATTTCCACTCAAGCCCATAATCAATATGGAGGCACCTATTTTAATAAACTTGCCTAATCCATCCATAGCAAGTGGCCAAATTCCTGCCCAGATCATCGAATTGGCAAATCCCAACAGTACGATAAACCAGATGGAAATATGTGTATGGTGACCAAAAACGGTTACTTCACCCTGAACGTAAATGATCAGGAACGTAAGAAGCACACCAAAAAAGGTACATACTCTTAATGCTACCAACTGACTGAGATATTTAGGAATTAAAGATATACCCAAAACATAACCAATTATAGTTGCAGTGAGTGTATACGATGGAAAAACCTTTGCTTCCAACAATGAAATGCCCATCGAATGTGCGTAGCCAATTACCGTATCGACTGCTAAAACTTGAGAGCCAACATGCAGAAAGATTGCAAAAGCGCCCAATATTAAATGCGGAAATTCGATAATATTCTTCTTGGTGGAAGTAATGGCTGCCACTTCGGAACTTTCTTTGTCCGTATCAATTTCAGGGAGTGGCGAAAACCGCACCAAAAGGCCCAGTATCGATAAAATAATGCCAACAACAGTGTAAGGAACAATTACCCGTTTTGCCAGCTCATCCAATATTACCGTTTGGTTTTCTATACTCATTTTACTCAATTCTTTGAATATTTGGGTATCAGTTGGACGGAGAATAGCGGCAGCAAACAATAATGGAGCTATAATACCAGCCAGTTTATTACAGATACCCATTATGCTAAAGCGCTTGGCAGCACTTTCTTTTGGTCCCAGAATGGTAATATAGGGGTTTGCTGCCGTTTGCAGGATGGCAAGTCCTGCGCCAAGTGTAAATAGCCCAAGTAAAAACAATTCGTAAGTACGCGTATATGCTGCAGGAATAAATATAAATGCGCCAATTGCCATTACCCAAAAACCAGCCATCATCCCTCTTTTAAAACCTACTCTTTTTAACAGATACGATGCTGGTACAGCGAAGATGAGATAAGAAATATAAAAGGCAAATGCCACCAGATAAGACTGAAAATTATTCAGCTGGCAAGCAATTTTAAAGTAGGGAATCAATATTGCATTGATCCAGGTTACAAAACCAAAAATAAAAAACAGGCCTGCAATGATAGAAATCGGCAAAATACTTGTTTTATCAACCATGTTGCTTTTTGTATGCTTAGCCATATTAATTTCTCTGGTTTGTTAAGGTATTGTATAATAATTTTATTTTTTTGTTTCTTAACTCATTCTCTTCCTTAAGTTCCGAAAGATAAAAGGTATTTTGATTCAGTTTAATAAATTGCCTGTCGATAGCTTTAGTATTCAGTGCCTTTAACTCCCGGAGTAAACCAGGGATCATATCCACTCTAAAATCTATAGAATTTACAGCCAGCTCAATTTTCATGTAGCTTAAGTATTGCAGTCTGATATCGGCCATAAGGCGGTAATGCCCAAATTCTAACTTTTTCTTCGAAGGCTTTAAGGCATGAAGGATATCCGATACCTGTTTAGCAGAATCCAGTAACTCTCGAAAGCTCTTCTCCTCTCCCACTACCTTGCCTTGGTTAATTTCGAAAGCTTTTACACGAAGTGTTTCCTTAAATTTTATAGCATCGGCCTTACTCAGCCCATAGTTTTCAATTGCATATTTTTCGATGAAACTATCCTGATCCAGCTGCAAGCCATTATTTAAGCTTGATAAATAGGCATCGATTAAAATATTATATCCCGTTAAAGGGTAAACATGCCTAATGGCATGTAGATAATAAATATCATTGTGGGTTTCGAACACTGGAGAATATACACCAGAGGTAGACCAAGAAGTCATTACCATTCCTTTATACCCTAATTTGGCCGACTGGGGTATAAAATCAATAATGTTTTTGAAATGTTTATTCCAATCTGTCAAAAAATAATTGTCAGGACTGCTTCTTAAAGCTGGTGCGCCCCATATTTCAAACCCGTACGACATTAATTTTTGATGATCGCCAAAGCGGTCTAATGCCCAGCCATAGTTCCAGTCAACCAGCACGGTCTGTTTTGGCAAAGATTTTAATGCTTCCGGATATTTCATTGCAATATCGGCCCATAAAATTGGGCGTTTGCCCAAACTCACTACCACATCGCAGATCATTTTGATATAATCTCCGTATAAGCGGGCCATGCCAAGCTTCTTTACTTTTTCCTTTGATTCTTCAGAATGGCCAAGCAGGTAGGTTTCATCTCCACCCACATGGATGTAGGGCGATTGATGTGTACTGATCATATCTTTAAAAAGATCGGTAAATAAGGCCTTTGCTTCGGCTTCTTTTATCGGATTAATTTGAGAATAATCTTTCTGATCTTCGCGCAAATTAGCGTACCTATAGTTTTTTAAGATATATTCTACATGTCCGAAACTCTGCTGAAGCGGAACAACATCAATCCCTATCGAACTGCAATAGCTTACAAAAGATTTAACTTCATCAACCGTGTAATGGTAGCGGTTAGAGATAACAGCGTGTTTGGTATAGGGATATGTGGCTTCCCACTCCATTATTAAAGTATTGATCCCGCTTTTGCTTAATTTAAGTGCAAAGGCTTTTAGTGCAGGCATTTTCATCACCTGAATGCGGAGATCAAGATGAAAGCCCCTCACCTGAAATTCATCTTTGGCTATTGTGGCAGCATAAAGCTGTATGCTAAATAATAAAATGAAAGCGATAAGGAGATTAATCTTAGGCCGCCATATAGGTCGAAAATGAAGATATTGATTACACATGAAAATGGGTTTGTTGCCAGTTATTGGCAAATTAATGATTATTAAACTTTAATGTAAATTCTTTTCTTATCCATATATGGCTGACAAATTTTTACCGTATCAAACGCAGCACCAAGCTGTTAATAATAGAATTTAGTTTTTACAAAGGCTCAGATTCGGATTCCTTGATTGCAATCCAAACATTTTGTCCGTTTGATGGAGGAACTAATTTAAACAGCCAAAGGTTCATGTGTACCGGCATCGGCAATGGTACTGATTGAAGCAACCTAAAGCGGAATAAACTTAAAGTCTCTGATTACAATTTCAACATCTTTATTGTTAACCGGTGCCTTCCCTTTAAAAAGCCAAAGGTTTATAAAAACAGGCATTTCAAGCTGGCTTATAGAGGTTTTGGGTGCCTCCCAGGTTTTGGTGGCGAAAATATTTTTATCCCCGTCCTGAAAACCATTTAAACTGGTAAAGGTCAATGCTTTTTCTGTACGTTTAAAGCGGTGGGTAGTATAGGTACCGCTCAAGCTGAAAGGCTGTGCATACTCTACATTCTTTGGTACGGTAACACCACTTGCAGGCCAAATGGTGTAATTTAGATTCTTATCGTTTTCCGGATGGCCCCATTTCGAAAATTCTATATCCATCTCATCATGTAAGTCCTCACCCGAATAATTAAAAAGACCGAAAACAATGTTGTGGTCAAGGGTATCTATCCGCCCATCTATTTTCCATTGATATGTGCCATAACCAAGTTTTTCGGTCATAATTACTTCCGAACAATCCCAGGTATGGGTAAGCGTATCTTGGGTAAGTTTTAAGTGGAGGAAACCATTTTTATCTACAAATGCATTTTTTTCACTCCAGTTGTTGGGGCCCGGGCCACCTCTTTTGGACCTGATTTTCCAGGTATATCCGGCAAATTTTAAAGTTTTAGGTTCATCATCATTTCTGTAACCGGTTTTTAAGCTATCTTTTTTTGGTCCAGCCTGAACCACTTTGCCATTGGCAGAGCTTAACATTGTTAATCCGGTAAACGCCAGCATTAACGTTAAATAAATACATTTTTTCATTTTGTTTTTTTGGTTATGAGTTGATATTTCTTTTGGCTTATATTTTAATCAGGATGTCCCTTTTATACATCCACCACGCCAATGCGGTAAATAGCAAGGTGTAAAAGACTCCACTTGCGAGTGAATCCATATAGGGCGAAGCAAATAATGGCTGAATTCCCCGCTGGTAAATAAAGCTGCGCAGGTCTATCTTTCCACCCGCAGTTACAACCGGAATAATATTCAAGATTCTCGGCAAAAGTTCAGATAGGAAATAAAGTGTGATGGCATTTCTGCCCAAGGCCAAAAACAAAAAAAACGGGACCCTTAAATTTCTGATATCCAGTACATAATATGATATTGAAAGGCCGATACAGCCTAAACCACCTGTGTAAAAAACATAAGAGCTGGTCCACAGCGACTTGTTTATAGGAAAAAACGCACCCCATATTATCCCTGCAACAGCTAAAAGCAAGCCAAGTATAAATAGCCGAAGGCACCTGATAGCTGGTTTATAGGTATTGCTTTTTAAGATGGATCCGGCTACGGTTCCTATGATTACGGTAACGCAGGATGAAATAGTACCCAATAAGGCCTGAGGATCCCAGGTTTTATTGAGCAGATGTGAAGTGCCAAACAATTGCCTATCGATAAAGGCACCCAGATTGGTATCTTTCCCATAATTGGCAGCACCGATGCCCGGAACAGGAATAAAGCTCAAAATGGCCCAATAAACGACCAATAACACAAGGCCAAGTACGATTTGAGTTGGTAATTTTGTTTTGATGAAAATAAGCGTACTGATGAAATATACAAGAGCGATCCTAAACAAAATCCCCTGAATGCGTAAATTCGAAATGGCCTCAAGCGGCGCAATAAATACCTTCGGAAAAAGAAAGAGAAAAAAGCTCAATCCGATCATAATCAACGACCTTCTTGCTGCTGATAATAGAATTTTATGATGCGGTGCCTGATCACGTTTTTTATCCATTGCAAAGAAAATGGATACCCCAATAATAAAAAGAAAGAAAGGAAATACCAGATCTGTTATGGTACACCCATCCCACTCCGCATGACCGAGCTGAGTATAAACATATTCATGACTTCCCATATTGTTAACCAGAATCATAGTGGCAATGGTTATCCCCCTAAAAACATCCAGGGAAAGTACCCTGTTTTGCAATGTTGACTGCGGTTGGTTCATGGTTAATTGATAAATTTGGTTCGTGTACGTACCCGTAAATATATTTCAATATGGCTTCTTTTTTAAAATGTTGGATAAACCCTGAAAAGCATTTGAAACGCCAATATTTTGGTCTGCCGGTAAGCAGCTGTAAATTAAGCTTTAGCAAATACGGTAACGTACACGAAAATAGAGATTAAATTTAGAATACAAAATTTATTTTCAAAAAAAACTTTGATAAACCGCGCAATTAGACAAAATAATAAGCCTTAAATAAAATGGAATCCGCTTTTAGTTATTATAGAACAGGTAATTCTCCTTCGTGATAATATCTATAGGCATATAATAGGCTTTCTCGAACTGCGCAGCATGCACAAGATGATTGTAAAGGGCCATAATGCCCCTATATCCCTGCTCCTTTGGTTTCTGACTGATCAGGAACTCAATGTCGCCATTTTTGAGGTAGCTCACATTATCTGCCAAAAAATCGTATCCAATTAACTTAATATCAGCTCTTTTGGCTTCGCTAAGGTACCTGGCTACCGATGATACCCGGGAGTTGGTTACAAAAATTGCCTTTATGGCTTCATTTTTTAATGCTTTAGCCAATTCCTTTTTTACTGATAAATAATCTGTTGAACGGATATCTAACTTAACGATCTGATTGCCTAACTGATGTTTTTTAAAATAATCTTTAAATCCCTCCTCTTTTCGGAGCAAATGATGGAGATTATCAATTTCTTTAGATATGTTAACAATCAGTACCTGATCGCTGCTCGAAACAAGGTAATGCATTAAATGTGCCCCGAGTGATCCGCTATGAAATAAATCGGGACCAATGTAACATAGGCTATCGTGATTTGGGATATCAGAGTTAATAAACACGTAAGGAATTTTTTGCTTTTTACATTCATCCGCAAATTTTTCCGATTCTTTCATAAACATAGGGGCCAATAACACGCCGTCAACGCCATCTCCCAATATGTTATCGGCCTGTTTAATAAAACTCGCTTTATCGTTCTGATCGAAAAAATATGCTTCGGCCGAAATTCCATAAGGTTTTATTTCGGCTCCAGCTTCCAGAATGCCATCTAACGGGGCTTTCCAATAATTGGTTTCTTCCGATACCGAAGGGATTAGCACCGCTATATTCAGCATTTTTTTCGAGGCCAAACGCCGCGCCAAAATATTGGGCTGGTATTCAAGCTCGGCAATGATCGCGAGGATTTTATCCTTGGTTTTTTTCGAAACACCTGTCCGGTTATGCAATACACGGTCTACCGTACCTATCGATACTTTCGCCCGGCGGGCAATCTCCTTAACACCAACGAGTTCTTTATCTTCTTTCATCAATCGAATTCTTTATCAACCAGTGCCCAGCCATCTGTTAAAGGGCGCATTAAATATAGATTTTTTTAGCGAAAAAAATACCTGGTGCACTTTTACTAATGTTTCCGGCTTAATAAGCGTACTTTTCTTAAGCCAGCTAATAATAAGAATCACCAACGTTTTTCACTACTTCGCGGTGAAATTTGGAAATCTCAATAAAGTATCTAAATTTACAATGTTAACGTACACGAAATTAATATTTTATTCCTATGAAAGCAACATTATTGATTTTTTCGCTATTGATTACCCGTATTTATGCTTACTCGCAAGCGTTAAATATTATTCCATACCCAAAAAGTGTACAAATGATTAAAGGAAATTTCGCAGCAAGAACAAATATTGAACTTGTAGCGGATAAAAAAGAATTTCAGTACCTGCTTGCCTATTTTAACCAGCAGCTCAACAAGAATTATGGAAGCAGCAAAAAACAAAAACAATCTATTAAATTAAATAAAAGCAAGGCTGTTGGAAAAGCCGGGGCATACGTACTTCGCACAGATACCCAGCCCATTCAAATTTCTGCCGCCGACAATGAAGGTTTATTTAATGGGCTTTCGACTTTGCTTCAGCTCTACCTTACAGCCAAACCAACTAAAAATACAATCAAAGTGCCCAAACTTATCATTAACGATGAGCCGCAGTTTGAATGGCGTGGCTTTATGCTCGATGAATCAAGGCATTTTTTCGGCATAAAAACAGTAAAAAAATTACTCGATTGGATGGCTTTCTATAAGCTGAACAAGTTTCACTGGCATTTAACCGATGCAAATGGCTGGCGTTTAGAGATTAAAAAGTATCCGCTGTTAACAAGCATAGGCGGCATAGGGAATTTCACCGATAGTACGGCTTCTGCTAAATATTATACACAAACAGAAATTAAAGAGATTGTTGCATACGCCAGCACCCGAAATATTAGCATCATTCCTGAAATTGATATGCCGGGTCATGCAAGTGCCGCAAATCGGGCCTACCCTGAATTTTCGGGCGGTAAAATATCTGAAAACCCTGATTTTACATTCGATCCTGCATATGATGGAACCTATGCTTATTTAAGCAATATTTTAACTGAAGTAGCAGATTTGTTTCCAAGTAAAATGGTGCATTTAGGTGGCGATGAGGTAACCTTAGGCATTGATGCCTGGAAAACGAACCCACGCATCCAAAATATGATGAAGGAAAAGAACATTGGGGAATTTTCTGAGCTGGAACATTATTTTCTGAAGAGAATGACGGATAGCGCGAGCAAAAAAGGCTTACAGGTAATTTGCTGGGACGAAGCGGTTGCGGCTAATTTATCTTCAAAAAAGACTTATATCCAATGGTGGCGGCACAATAAGCCGAATAGTTTAAATGAGGCCTTACAGAAAGGTTATAAAGTTATTTTATCACCCCGACTACCGCTGTATTTTGACTTTGTACAGGATAAACAACATCAATCAGGACGAAAATGGGGCGAACTGTATAATTCGTACCTCGATCTATACCATTATCCTGGTGCGGGTACGGAGCAGAACCAACAGGCTATACTCGGTATTCAGGCAAATTTATGGACAGAAACAATTGCAAGTGGGCAGCGCCTGGAATTTTTAATTTTCCCTAGAATTGCTTCATTATCCGAATCGGGCTGGACTTCTCCAAAGTTGAAAAACGACGGGGATTTTAATCAGCGTGTGAGATTGCATTTAACACTTTATCAAAAGGAAGGAATATATTTTTATAACCCCTTTGCCCCAGCAACAACCCCAGAAAAGGTGGATTTTATGAAGAAAAAGGAAATTGTAGATTAATCGGGGATTCTGGCAAAAATGGTCACTTGATTTCGACGGGAAGTGCCAATTCGGTGCATTTAAGGGACATTAAGCTAATGAAAGAAGCAAATGAAACAGTAGTTGTTTGCCTCGAAAGGGTGAAATTACGAATTAGGAATTTCTTTCCTTCTTAAAAGACTTTACTATGAATCTCAAAACAGCAAAACTCTTTAAAGAATTCATAATGACAGTTTTAGACAATTCAGACAACAGCGAATACAACGCAAAACTCGCAAAATTGCTTACAGAAGCCAATAATAAGCAAGCCAGCGCAAGAGAATTTCTTTGAAGGGAGACATTGAGTGCGGTGATTATAAATTGATCAGAACAGAGTGCGAAAAGATAATTACCTGAACTGAAGCGAAACTGGAAGACTTTAATAGAAAAAGGCACAGTAAAGCCCAGTTGGAACCGATTCTGAATAAGGCACTAGAAACACTTTCTGATTTATACACGATTTTCACGAAATCGGGCATAGAGGACCAAAGAAGGCTGATTGGTTCGATGTTCGCCGAAAAATTTAATTTTCAAAACCTCCAACATCGAACCGCTATAATGACAGATGCGTTCAACTGTATTTACTTGATAAACAAGAAATTAGAAGGTAAAAAAAGGGGCAAAAGACCTTTAAAAATCTCTTGCCCCGTGAAGGGTCGACAACAGTTCGAATTAGCAATAAATTTATTGCTGATTTGAAGCGAATCGCAGAACTAGACAAAAGGATGACAGAATATGATGAGCTTGGTGTGCTAATGAAATTACGAAATGGAAGGCAAACTTGATTACCGAAATGATAGTATGCAGGAGATTGTTATTCTAAGAAATAGCTTTTTTAGAGTTTTCATGAGCTTATCTGCTACCATAACCAGATATCTTTTTAGATCATTAGAAACAGATGCAGATTTAAAAGATATTTTTTTCAGGCACCGCTGGAATTTAGGTCGAGCTTGAATTGGTATGAAAGACACTCAATTCGATTCACTAATTTGCCTAATCACCAATTAAAAATCTTTCTTAAACATAAAAAGCATCAATGTAAGCTCACATCCAAAAGAAGCCTTTTAAACAAAGTTATTTAGTCTTTTAAACAAAGTCATCTCATTTTCTCCCTGCTACCTTTGTTTTGTTAAAATATAAAAACAATGGAACAGAATAATTATAACGGAGCATTACAGCAACCAATAGGTTCGGGCTTCAATGCAGCATCTACCACAAACGATGTGATCAAAGGCATTAATCTTAAAAATAAAACTGCAATTGTAACAGGCGGATACAATGGGCTTGGTCTTGAGGTTACCAGAACGCTGGTTTCAGCAGGAGCCACTGTTATCGTTCCGGCTCGAGATATCGAGAAGGCAAAAACCAATCTGGCAGGAATTGCCAATGTGGAAGTGGCACAACTCGATTTAACAGATCCTGATTCTATAAATGCTTTTGCTGAAAAGTTCCTCAATTCGGCCAGGGCATTACATTTGCTCATTAATAATGCAGGTATTATGTGGACGCCCTTGCAACGTGACGGACGTGGTTATGAAGGCCAGTTCTCTACTAACCATCTGGGACATTTCCAATTGACTGCCAAACTTTTTACCGCATTAAAAATGGCAAACAGGGCTAGAGTGATCAATGTATCTTCTTCAGGGCACTACTTTTCGCCCGTCAATTTTAGTGATGTAAACTATCAAAACAGGGAATACAACAAATTTGAGGCGTATGGGCAAGCCAAAACAGCAAATATTCTTTTTACTTTAGAATTAGACAAAAGAGCACAAGAATTTGGCATTCGGGCATACAGCTTGCATCCTGGATTGATTTTAGAGACTAGTTTGGGCAGACACCTGACATTTGAAGATTATGTGGCGTTGGGAGCTGTATATGCCAATGGAACACCCAATTCTGAGTACGAAGCGGCTATTAAAGGAAAACAAAAAACCACAGAACAGGGAGCTGCAACAACGGTATGGGCAGCAACAAGTCCGCAATTGCAAGAAATCGGTGGCGTGTATTGTGAAGATGTAGAAATACCGTCGTTTAATCCTAGTTTTTATACCAGTGGCGAATGGCAAAGTAATATGATGGCCTTAAAAGGTGTCGCTCCTTTCGCTGTAGATCAAGAAGCAGCTCAAAAACTCTGGACACTAAGTGAAGAACTGACCAAAGTTAAATTTGAAATAGCATAGACCACCCAGTAGAAGATCCATTAATTCAGCAGATATCAAAGATGGCTAAAAAAATATTGCATATAGTATGCAGTCCTCGAAAACAGCAGTCAGTAAGTAACCAGCTCGGGCGGGCAATAGTCGATCAGATTAACATCAAATATCCGGAAAGTGAAATAAAAGTGCGAGACCTTACCGATGATTTCCCTCATTACGACACCTTGGCTACGAGTTTAAGATATACGCCCCGCCACTTGTGGACACCAGACCAAACAAAGGTTGCCGAATTTACAGAAGCATTAATCAAAGAGTTACAGGAGGCTGATATACTGGTAATCGATTCGCCAATGCACAATTTTGGTATCGCTTCCACCCTTAAAGCCTATTTTGATTATGTGGTTGCCAATGGGCAGACTTTCCGAATGACACCACAAGGAGATGTTGGTCTACTGAAAAACAAAGTGGCTTACATAGCATTTTCAAGTGGGTTTATGTTTTCAGAGGGGGTGTATGCACCCATGGATCATAATACGACTTACCTGAAAGACATTTTGAGATTTATAGGGGTAGAAAATGTACAAGTTTACAGAGCTGAGGGCATGGCATATTACGGATATGCCGCACTGGAGCGGGCTATTGAGAACATTTACATTAATTAATCTAGAATGATCTGTTAATAAAAAAACAGGTTTAATTACAGGGGCGTCACTGGTAGGACAAGCCGCTATAGATATCGAAGATAAATACAATATATTGCTGGTGAGCATGCAACATCAGAATATAATTGGCTGCAAAAGGATGGCATTGAAGCAGTAACCAAAACGATGAAAAAACGATTTTTTGAATAATTAAGCAAGCGAGGTGCTACTTTTTAGTTACCACTTGCTTATTTTAGTAAATTTGTTCTATGGCAAAAAGGCAAATAAATTGTAATGCGGAGATTGTTTTTACCTGTAGTGAAGCTTATGACTACAAAGGCGAATTAATGGTAGAAGAACATTCGTTGGTACACGTGGTTTCAGGAGAGTTGAAAGTAATTCAGGCAGATCATACCTTTCATTTTGAAACCGGAGAAACCCATCTATTTCCCAGAAACCAAATGGCAACACTCATCAAAAACGAAAAACACGGCTTGCCTTACAAGGCGATCGTAGTAAAATTGACCAACGAAAATTTAAGGGCCTTTTACGAGGATAAAAAAGTGGAAGTAACCCCGACCTTTAAGACTTATAAAATCATTCCGTTGCAAAATAGCGTGCTACTTGATAGTTTTTTTGCATCGATACTCCCATACTTTAATTTGCATTACAAACTTCCCCGAGAACTTTCGGAACTGAAAATACAGGAAGCCATTACCGTTCTAAGGGAGATTGATAAAAATGTGGACGGCATTTTATCTGATTTCTCAGAACCTCACAAAATCAATCTTGCTGAGTTTATGGAGCGAAACTATTTATTCAATATGCCCATAGAAAAATTTGCCTATTTGACCGGCAGAAGCCTTACGACGTTTAAACGTGATTTTAAAAAGGCTTTCAATACCACACCGCAGAAATGGCTAACAAAAAAACGATTGGAACTTGCTCATTACCAGATTGTCGAAAAAAACAGAAAATCCATCGATGTATATTTGGAAACAGGTTTTGAAAACCTTTCTCATTTCTCTTTTGCCTTTAAAAAGCAATTCGGTTATGCCCCAAATAAATTAGTAATTGCCAAATAATCTACTGATAGTGAATGTAACACCAGCAATTTCAATTCAACAAATAGATAAGTAAAAATCTATTGATACGCTAAATTGCTAACAATCATAAATTCAATTTCACTATATCTTCTTTTATTTTGTCTCAAGATGATATTCCCAAGCCTGTAAGTAATATATTGAGTAGCCTGATGAAATAAGAGAAGAAATATTTTATCAGTTTTAAGCTTTGGCGCTTATTGCTTATAAAAAATTATTTAAAAAAAATACGGTATCCCTAACGGGATACCGTACGAACGGGTGGCTGATGGGGCTCGAACCCACGACCCTCGGCACCACAAACCAATACTCTAACCAACTGAGCTACAGCCACCGTGTTTTTTGATGTCACAAAAGTACGACTTTTAATATTCCTTGCAAATATTTTTCTTAAAGTTTTTACAACAAATTTTTAATTCCTTAACATTCAATTATTTGAAATTTAAAAAAAATTTCAGCCACAGATAAAATAGGCTATTTTAAAGCTAAAAACATAACTTTACAGCGTTTATGATCGAAATTTATACAGACGGAGCAGCTAGCGGAAACCCCGGACCAGGTGGTTGGGGCACAATTTTAAGAGCAGGGCAACACTATAAAGAACTTAGTGGCGGCTTTAGAATGACCACAAATAACCGCATGGAGCTACTCGCTGTAATAAAAGGATTAGAAGCATTAAAGAGCCTAAACCAGCAGGTAACCGTTTATTCTGATTCGAAATATGTAGTTGATGCCGTAGAGAAAAGATGGGTTTTTGGCTGGGTTAGCAAAGGCTTTAAGGATAAGAAAAACAAAGACCTCTGGTTAAGATTTCTTGAGCTCTACAAACTGCACAAAGTAAAGTTTATTTGGATAAAAGGCCACAACGACCATCCGGAAAATGAACGTTGCGACCGTTTAGCGGTTTTTGCCTCGCAAGACAAGCAAAATTTGGCTATAGATACTTTTTTTGAAGTAGAGCGTGCCAAAGCAGGTAACTAGCAATTCATAACAGTCAATAATCCTGAACCGAAAGCACGACTCTAGACTAAAGACTCTAAACTAGTCCACCCCTCCTACTACGCCCAGATCTTCTAGTTTGGCTTCTGCCTGGGCATCAACCGAGATCGATTTTGCGGTATATAACAGCATCATTTCTTCTGCTTTTTCGACCATCTTTTTTGATCCGATAAAAATCGGCACCCTTTGATGCAGTTCGGTTGGATTGATATCGAGGATACGATCAAAGCCTGTACTTGCTTTACCGCCCGCCTGCTCAATAATAAAGGCCATTGGATTACATTCGTACAATAACCTCAATTTACCATTTGGAGAACGCGAAGTGGTTGGATAAATATAAATACCTCCCTTAATTAAATTCCGGTGGATATCGCCAACCATCGAGCCGATATAACGTGAAGTATAAGGACGTTTTGTAGCCTCATCTTCTACCTGACAGTATTTAATATACTTTTTAACGCCATCAGGAAAGTGCACATAGTTACCTTCATTTACCGAATACAGATATCCTGTTTCTGGTATTTTCATCTGTGGGTGCGAAAGGCAAAATTCACCTATGGATGGATCGAGCGTAAATCCGTTAACACCTTTACCGGTAGTATAAACCAACATGGTAGATGAACCATAAATGATATAACCTGCAGCAACCTGTTGTGTGCCCTTCTGAAGTACATCTTCAATACTTGCCCTGCCATCTACAGATTTGCGCCTGTATATCGAAAAAATAGTACCTACGGCCACATTTACATCTGTATTCGAAGAGCCATCCAAAGGATCGATACAAACGATATATTTGGCATTTTGAGAAACCGGAGATTCGATGTGGATAATCTCATCTTCTTCTTCAGTGGCCACAATACAGCATTCTCCCCCACTGGTTAGGGCAGCAATAAACTGCTCGTCGGCATAAACATCTAATTTTTTCTGCTCTTCCCCCTGAATATTGGTGGTTCCCATGTCGCCAAGAATATCTACCAAACCTGCTTTGTTAATTTCGCGGTTTACAATTTTTGCGGCAATGCCAATATCCCTCAGTAACCTCGAAAGTTCGCCTTTTGCATAAGGGAAATCTGCTTGTTTTTCTATAATAAATTGTCCTAGTGTTTTAACGCCACAAACCATACTTAGTGTATATTTTACATTATCTACCCGATAACTCTATAACCTCTAAGGTATGAATATTTTCATCAGTTATGCAAAACCTGATCAGTGTTCTCACTTTGTGCCAGCCATGTTTTCCGGCCGCACCGGGGTTTATATGCAAACATTTTATCTTTTCGTCGAACATTACTTTTAAAATATGCGAATGCCCGGTAATAAATAATTTAGGAGGGTTAGTGTATATTTCAGGCTTTACAAAAGACGAGTACCGACCGGGATATCCGCCAATATGCGTCATCCATACATCTACTTTTTCGCAACTAAATCGATTTTGTTCAGGAAACTCATTTCTGATTTCTGCATCATCAATATTACCGAACACCCCACGCAAAGGTTTAAATGCAGCTAAAGGTCCGGCTACATTTGGCCCAAAATCTCCTGCATGCCAAATTTCATCTACAGTATCAAAATGTTTGAAAACAGCCTCATCCAAAAAACCATGCGTATCAGAAATTAATCCTATTTTTTTCATTATGTAAACTTAATACCATTCCCATTTCACACATCCCGCAGTAACGAAAACTATTTTGCTACCTTAAAACAGCAAACAAAAAAAATCTTTTTATTTAATTTATACTATGATAAACCATCATTTTTATCTGTAGGATATTATCATCCTCCGTTTCAATATCCGGCAAAAAAAAACAAAGCCCCCTCTAATCTACCCTTGCCTGCTTAAAGGTTCCATTTGGTTGGATAAACGAAACGAACGAAGCCTTTGGCGTTCCTGGTTTCTTTTCGAATTTGAGACTAAAACCTTTTAAATTTTTAAAGCTAAATGTATCGTTCCCAACAGAAACCGTTTCATATTCGGGCTGGCCAGGCACTGAAACAAATAACACTTTACCCTTTAAATACACCTTAGTCATGCCTTTTTCGCCATAACTACCCGTATAGCCATCTAATTCGGCAGCGCCAAGCTCAACTACCTTAGGCTTATATGCAAATATCGCAGGCTTCATCCCCCTTTCCAGCGGGATACTGATGCTTTCAATTTTACCATCCTGCCCGGTTATAAAATTAAAACGCAGATCACTTTCTGCCGTATCAATTTTGCCGTTTTTATCAATACCGCTGATGCTAAATACATCGTAATGATAATTCCTGAGCAAAAGTTTCTCATTCCCCATCATTGCAAAAAGCGAATCATTTTTGAACGACACGTTAATTACGCCATATGCCGGATTATCAAACAGGCCATCGTAATCTTTTAAAGGGTGTGAAGGCTTAGTATTTAAAACACGGGCATTTTCAGCTGTTTTTTTAATTTCTTTTGCCTTTTTTGCGGCTTCAGTTTTTTCTTTGTTGAGCCTGCCGTTCCAGTCGATATTTTTTAGCCCAAGCATCCGGTCGGCAATACTGCTGTAAACAACTTCTGGAACTTCCGACGTATTCTGATTCGTTAAAACAACAATCCCGATCTTATCTGTGGGAAAAAAGGAAACACTTGCCGAAAAACCATTGATGTTGCCGCCATGCTCTACCATATAATGACCACGGTAAGAGTTGATCATCCAGCCAAAACCATAGGTAGCCAGGTAAATATCTTTATCCTCTTTCGGCAAACCTCCCTCTCTTACCATCTGCGAACTCGAAGCATCTCTTACATAAGATACGGGCAGAATCTCCTTTCCTTTATACTTTCCGCCACTGATCCAGACTTTTAACCAATGCGCCATATCATTTACACTGCTGTTGATACTTCCTGCTGGCCCCATTCCGTTGATATTAAAATAATCGATCTTTTCAATACCTCCCCTGCCATTTACCGTGTAGGGTAACGAGGCCTCACTATCTTTTTCGAACTCAAAAATATTGGTGTTAGAGCGGGTCATTTCAAGAGGATCAAAAAGCTTTTCTTTAATGTTCTGCTCCCAGGTTTTTCCGGTCAGTTTTTCCACAATCATGCCCTGTGCCAAAAACATAAAGTTGTTGTACTGCCATTTTTCGCGTATGCCGGCCGTTGGCTCCATGTAGCGCACCCTTTGGATAATACTATCGCGGTTGGCCGTATTAAATACAAACCACGACAGGTCGTAACGCGATAAACCCGTGCGGTGGCACATCATATCGCGTATAGTGATCTGGTTGTTCATATTATCGTTATAAAATTTTAACTGGGGCAAATAAGAGGTAGCAACGCCATCTATGGATAGCTTTCCGTCTTTTTGCAGCAAACCGATAAGCGAAGAGGTGAAAGCTTTGGTGCTAGAGCCGATGGCAAAAAGTGTATTGGGCGTAACAGGCTTTTTATTTTCGATATCGCGATAGCCAAAACCTTTGCTATAGATTACCTCATCGCCTTTTACCACAGCTACCGCAAAACCGGCCACTTTTTGGTCTTTTAATATCCTGTTAAATAAGGTATCAATCCCTGTTAAAGGATCGGCGGTTTTTGTTTTTTTTGATTGGGCGAAAGAAGATAGTGCGATCAGGCACAAAAAGAGCACAGTTAGCGTATTTTTCATTTTAATTTAGGTGAGATTTTGTGTGTCCTAAATTACAAATGATAATGAGATAAAAACAATTATGTTAGCAAGTGCATCAATTTGCTCTCTTAATAAGCCAGAAAAAAATCCTTCAAGAGTTCTTGATACTCCTGGCTATGCTGTTTTAAAGCTTCATAGATACTAAAATCGCTTTCTTTTAAAACACCTGCGCCTTTTTTTAAACAGATAATCTGCCTAAAGGTTGGTTTGCTGTGATCTGAACGTATATGGATACGTTCTACAAGCGATAACTGGAATTGCTGCGCAATGCCTATAACATCATCTGCCTGCTTTATGGGAAGAATTAACCAGATCATGCCCTCATCCGCTAGCAAAAAACTTGTTTTTTTGATGAGCATACTGAAAAAATCTTCATCCGCATGGCGTGCTATGCCTTTCCTAAATTCCTCGTTTTTTAAGTCGTTTACAAAAAAAGGTGGATTTGAAACAATAAGGTCAAATTGTTCAGAATGGTTAAATTGTTCAATTGCCGTATGGCTAATGGTTAACCGCCCGCTGAAAACTGACAACTGAAAATTTCTTGCCGCCGTTTCTGCCGCTTGTTTGTCAATTTCTACCGCTTCAACAAGCGCATCGGGAAAACGCTGGGCCATCATCAAAGCAATTACACCGGTGCCTGTGCCAATATCCAATATATTTTTTGGGTTAGTATGATCCGCTATTGCACCAATTAATACCCCATCGGTATTTATTTTCATGGCACAACCCGATTGATCCACTTCAAACTGTTTGAATTTAAAAACACTCATATTATGGTTAAAATCTGGCTCCTATCCTAATAGGCAAAAAAATAGATTGATGAACCGCCCTAAAGCCAACTTTATATTGAAGGCTCATTTTTTCACCTATTTTGTGCTCAACTCCGCCACTCAGATCTACAAAAGTACTTGTAGAACCATTTTCGTATTGATTATTAATGTGGCTGCTACCGATTTTAAGATTAAATAGGGGTGCAAATTTACTACCGCTACCTGCATACTCTAAATCACCAAAAATAGAATATCCATTAATACCTTCGTAATTGAGATAGCCCACACCAACGCCTATGCGGAAATTATTTTTCAAACTTATGCCATTTACAATGTTAAGATCTATTCCATTAGGCTTATTATTCAACTCATAACCCTTCCACCCTTCTCCAGCATCAGCCTTTATTGGTCGCGAAAGAAAAAGATGATACCCTGCTTCTATCTTTGCGGTGTATTTAATCTGAGCATGAACACTGATTGAAATATAAACCAATGTACTCATTAATAGTATTTTCTTCATTTGGAGCGTTATTTAATGTAAAAGGTTAAGTTTTATTTCTCGTACAATTCTAAAGGTAATCCATCCGGATCAGCAAAAAAAGTAAATCGTTTATCTGTAAATTCATCAATACGGATCGGTTCTGTTACAATTCCACTTTCATTGAGCCTCGCAATTTCTACTTCAATATCATCAACTTCGAAAGCCAAATGGCGTAATCCTTGTGCCTCTGGCTGCGATGGGCGGGCTGGTGGGTTTTCGAATGAGAAAAGCTCGATCTGATACAGACCATTAACAGCCAAATCTAACTTGTACGATTTTCTTTCGGCCCGGTATACCTCTGCCAAAATTGTAAAACCTAGTTTATTTACATAAAAATCTTTCGATTTTTCGTAATCAGAACAGATAATGGCAATATGATGGATGCGAAGCATAATTAATGATTGAATTAGAAAATGATTGAATGAATAAGTGATTCCGGCAAAGTTGCAAAATATCCGCTTCAATTGATCAAATTATCTCCAGACATTCACCATTTCGCCACCCTCCCAATCATTCATTCAAAATTATATCATTCTGTTATTATATATATTTTGACATTCAATCATTCAAAATTCTCTAATTCAATCATTCTACCACACCAGTTTTTTCATTTAAAAAAGCTATTTTTGCAACTTCAAAAAAAAAGCATGATTCATTTCTTCCTTAGTCAATCGCAGGCGATTTTTGTTTTACAAACAGACAAAGCGCTTTCTACCACTGATATTACTAAACTCGAATGGTTATTTGGCGGTACCAAAATCTCGCCAGAAACAGCTTTAAAAGGCTTTTTTGTAGGGCCTCGGGCAGCTATGATTACTCCGTGGAGTACCAATGCAGTAGAAATTACCCAGAACATGGACATGCAAGGCATTATCAGGATCGAAGAATTTAAGCAGGTTGACGAAGCCTTTGCCGATTTCGACCCGATGCTTTCTCAGAAATACAACAAATTGGATCAGGAGGTTTACACCATCAATATCAAGCCTGAGCCGATTTTAGAAATTACCGATATTGCTGCATATAACAAACAGGAAGGACTCTCTTTAAGCGATGAAGAAGTTGAATACCTAAATAACCTAGCGCAAAAACTGGGAAGACCTTTAACCGATTCGGAAGTTTTTGGCTTTTCTCAGGTAAATTCAGAACACTGCCGTCACAAAATTTTCAATGGTAAATTTGTGATTGATGGCGAAGAACAGCCTACCTCTTTATTTAAGCTGATCCGTAAAACATCTGAAGAAAACCCTAATGATATTGTTTCGGCATATAAAGATAACGTAGCTTTTATAAAAGGCCCTAAAGTGCAGCAATTTGCACCTAAACGTGCCGATGAACCTGATTATTACACCACAAGTGATTTCGAATCGGTAATTTCGTTAAAAGCAGAAACCCATAATTTCCCTACTACTGTAGAGCCTTTTAATGGTGCTGCAACAGGTTCGGGTGGCGAAATCAGAGACCGTTTAGCTGGCGGACAAGGCTCATTGCCTTTAGCAGGAACAGCGGTTTACATGACTGCCCTTTCGCGCTTAGCGGATGACCGCCCATGGGAACAGGGTGTTGAAGAAAGAGAATGGTTATACCAAACCCCAATGGATATCCTGATCAAAGCATCAAATGGTGCTACTGATTTTGGAAATAAATTTGGTCAGCCTTTGATTACAGGTTCGGTTTTGACTTTCGAACACCAGGAAGAAGATAGAAAGTTAGGTTTCGATAAAGTAATCATGCTTGCAGGCGGTATCGGCTACGGTAAAGCCAGTCAGGCACAAAAACTTAAACCACAAGAAGGCGATAACATCGTAATTTTAGGTGGCGAAAATTATAGGATCGGCATGGGCGGTGCAGCAGTATCTTCTGCAGATACCGGTCAGCATGGAAGCGGCATCGAATTAAATGCCATCCAGCGTTCGAACCCCGAAATGCAGAAACGTGCTGCCAATGCAGTTCGTGGAATGGTAGAAAGTGATCATAATCCGATTGTTTCAATTCATGATCATGGCGCAGGCGGTCACTTAAACTGTTTATCGGAACTGGTTGAAGAAACCGGCGGATTAATCGATTTGGATAAATTGCCAGTTGGCGACCCTACCCTTTCGGCCAAAGAAATTATCGGCAACGAATCGCAGGAAAGAATGGGACTGGTAATCGGCAACGAACATATTGAAACCTTGCAAAAAATTGCCGATCGCGAACGCTCACCAATGTATACCGTTGGTAAAGTAACCGGCGATCACCGTTTCACCTTTAAATCGGCAACAACAGGCCTAAAACCAATGGATTTCGAACTGGCCGACATGTTTGGCAGTTCGCCTAAAGTGATCATGGACGATAAAACTATCGACCGTAAATATGATGCAGTTGAGTATAACCAAGCAGAATTAAACACCTATCTAGAACAAGTGCTTCAATTAGAAGCTGTTGCATCAAAAGATTGGTTAACCAATAAAGTAGACCGTTGTGTAGGTGGCCGCGTAGCCAAGCAACAATGCGCGGGTCCGCTGCAATTGCCATTAAACAACTGTGGTGTAATGGCTTTAGATTTTCAGGGTAAGGAAGGTATTGCCACCTCAGTAGGTCACTCGCCGCTTTCGGCCCTGATCGATCCAGCTGCCGGTAGCCGCAATGCCATTGCCGAATCACTTTCGAACATTGTTTGGGCACCGTTAAAAGATGGCTTAAAAAGTGTTTCACTTTCTGCCAACTGGATGTGGGCCTGTAAAAACGAAGGCGAAGATGCCCGTTTATATGCAGCAGTAAAAGCCTGTTCTGATTTCGCCATCGATTTAGGAATCAACATCCCAACCGGGAAAGATTCTTTATCGATGAAACAGAAATATAAAAACGGCGATGTGATTGCACCGGGTACCGTGATTATTTCTGCCGGCGCCAACTGCGATGATATTACCAAAGTGGTTGAGCCCGTGCTTCAAAAAGATGGCGGATCGATCTACTACATCAACTTATCTAACGACTCCTATAAATTAGGAGGTTCGTCTTTCGCGCAGATTTTAAACAAAATCGGCACTGAAACACCTGATATTAAAGATGCCGGACAGTTTAAAACCGCATTTAATACCTTACAACAATTAATCAAAGCAGATAAAATCCAGGCTGGTCATGATATCGGCAGCGGAGGTTTAATTACCACCCTATTGGAAATGTGTTTTGCCGACCGCAATTTAGGTGCATCAATCGATTTATCTTCGTTAGCAGAGGCTGATAGCATTAAAGTATTGTTTGCAGAGAACATTGGTATTGTTTTCCAGGCCGATGCTTCGGTAGAAGATACCTTTAAACAGGCAGGTGTTGTTTTACATAAAATTGGTGAGGTAAACGGATCAGTTAAACTGGAAGTTAAAAACACAACAGACAGCTTTAGTTTCGATATCGATCACTTACGTGATGTTTGGTTTAAAACTTCGTATTTACTGGATAGCAAACAGACCGGCAACGGCTTAGCTAAAGAGCGTTACGATAATTATAAAAACCATGTTTTAAATTATACTTTCCCACTTACTTTCGACGGCAAGAAACCTGTAATCGATCCAACTAAACCACGGCCAAAAGCAGCCATTATCCGCGAAAAAGGAAGTAACTCTGAACGCGAGCTGGCAAATGCAATGTATTTAGCTGGTTTCGATGTGAAAGATGTACACATGACCGATTTAATTACCGGAAGAGAAACGTTGGAAGATATACAGTTTATCGGTGCAGTTGGCGGTTTCTCCAACTCCGATGTTTTAGGATCGGCTAAAGGCTGGGCTGGTGCATTTTTATACAACGAAAAAGCAAAAGTTGCCTTAGAGAAATTTTTTGCCCGTCCTGATACCCTGTCAGTTGGGGTTTGTAACGGTTGCCAATTATTTGTAGAGTTGGGCTTAATCAATAAAGACCATACAGAAAAGCCTAAAATGCTGCACAACAAAAGCGGCAAACACGAAAGTATTTTCACTTCGCTAACCTTACAGGAAAACAATTCGGTAATGTTATCAACCTTGGCAGGAAGCACTTTAGGTGTTTGGGTATCGCACGGCGAAGGAAGATTTTCGTTACCTTATACAGAAGATAAATATAAAATCGTAGCAAAATATGCCTACGAAACTTATCCGGCCAGTCCGAATGGATCAGATTACAACACCGCAATGTTATGCGATGAAACTGGCCGTCACCTGGTGATGATGCCGCACATTGAACGTTCATTGTTCCAATGGCACTGGGCAAATTACCCGGCAGGGCGTAAAGATGAAGTTTCGCCATGGATGGAAGCCTTTGTAAATGCACGCAAGTGGATTGAGAATAAGGGCTAAGAACTGATGGAAGATTTAAAATGGATGATGGAATTAAAACCATCATCCATTTTTTATTTACAAGCATTTGTCATCTCGAGCGGAGTGTTCTAGTGCCGTCATTTCGACTGAAACGAAGTGGAATGGAGAAATCTGCCCCATGATAGATTTCTCCATTTCCCTACCGATGAAAAATCGGGATGCTTCAGCCGAAATGATGGTTTTTGTTGTATTATCCTAAATGATTTCCATTATTATGAAATGAGCGTGCTGTTTTCCATCGCTGCTGTACTCCCGCCATCGCTCATAGTCCTCGTTTCGCTGCGCTCCACTGTGGGCTAACCGCTTTGTCGGGTTTATTGAACAAAGAGCTGTTCTTCTGCACCAGGCTTGTTCCTGCGAGCGGATTAAACCTTTAATAGCACTACAAGCCTTCCCACCTAAACCCGACCGAAGTGCAAAACCCACAGCCCGAGGTACGAGGGCGAGGATTTGAAACGAAGGGCGGGACTACAAAAACAAAAATGTACTGAACCTGCTTTCCAAAAAAACTGCAATAATATGATGGAATTAAAACCATCATCCATTTTGTATTTAAAAGCATTCATCATCTCGAGCGGAGTGTTATAGTGCCGTCATTTCTCTACCAATGAAAAATCGGCATGCTTCAGCCGAAATGACGGTTTTTGTTGTATTATCCTAAATGATATCCATCATTATGAAATGAGCGTGCTGTTTTCCATCGCTGCTGTACTCCCGCCATCACTCATGGCCCTCGTTTCGCTGCGCTCCACTGTGGGCTAACCGCTCTGTCTGGTTTATTGAACAAAGGGATGTTCATCTACATCAGGCTTGTTCCTGCGAGCGGATTAAACCTTTAATAGCACTACAAGCCTTGCCACCTAAACCCGACCGAAGTGCAAAACCCACAGCCCGAGGTACGAGGGCGAGGATTTGAAACGAAGGGCGGGACTACAAAAACAAAAATGTGCTGAACCTGCTTTCCAAAAAAAACTGCAATAATATTTAAACATATCAATGCATAACCAATTGGATTTATAGATTTCGCTATTGATGAAAAATCTTTCCAAAATCAACTAAAAAAGAGAATAAATGCGTTTATAAGTGCTGCGGGGCACGGAGCAGGGCATAGCCACTAAAACAAGTTCAGGGTGACGAACAGCGAAAACGAAAAAACGGCCCGGGCACCGCCCAAACCGTTTCAATTTACCCAACCCTACATACCCCTAAAAACAAAGAGCGTTATTAGCAAGTCTTCCAATCATCCATCTCACATTTTCCATCATCCATCCTATCAAATTCCTCTAATATCTTCCCTAACCTCCTTGCGCCAGCCCTTTCCATATTTCTTATCCATAAAAGAAGCGACAACTTTATTGTAATCTTCAATCGAAATATTTGATGGCATTACGCATCCAAAATCACGGTAAATGATACCATATTTCTTTTCGAAAACTTCCTGTCCTTTAATATAAGTAGATACAATACCTCCACGGAGCAGAAATTTAACGTTCCCATTCTTTAAATCGGCATTGGCCAGTTTAATGCTGTACTGCTTCGAAGTATCTGCAGGGTTTACAATCTTGGCGCTTAAATAAGCGGCCGAAAGGCAAAATAGCATCAGTATTAAAAGGAACTTTTTCATTTCAATAATTTTAATTCGAAATCTGGAAGTTGATTGCCATATTATATCTTACGCGCACCGGAACACCTTTATTTTTACCGGGTTTCCATAATGGCGATTTTTTGATCACTTTCATTGCTTCTTCATCGCAACCAAAACCTAGCCCTCTTAATACTTTAACATCGCTAACAGATCCATCTTTCTCTACCACAAAGCTTACAAATACTTTCCCCTGAACATTTTCTTCTTGTGCCTGGTACGGATACCTTAAGTTACGTTCCATATATTTCGACCAGGCTTTAGCGCCACCATTAAATTCTGGATACTCATCTACCCCGCCTGCAATGTATTCTTTATTATCATCTGTTCCCGCCCCATCTTTAGCAGTTCCATTTCCATCACCATCTCCTTTATTGGTGGTAACCACGGCAGCAGGAGCCACAATTCCATCCTGTGTTTTAGGACCGATAACCGCCAATTTTATATCATCAACTGTTGGAGGGGGCGGAAGCTCTGTTTTATTAACCACTACTACTTGTGATGGAAGCGCTATCATCTTCACTTTAACCGGATCAGCTTTTGCAGGCTCAGGCTTTTCCTCTGGTTTTGGGGTTTCCGGTTTCATCTGATAAACTTTCTCAAGATCAACAACAGTTGGTGGAGTTTCTACAATAACCTCCTTTGGAAAAATCTTTGCATAAATGAGAGGAGAGAAACAGGCCAGTACAAATAAACTTCCCGATACGAAAAGTGCCCTGGTCATAATCTTCGAAGATCTAGACCTTAAATCGTAAGCACCATAGTTTTTGTTGCGGTTTGCAAATACAAGATCGAGCCACTCGGTTTTGTATACGTTAATAGAAGAGTTGAACATAGTTTTAAAGTTTTATAGGATGATGCAACAAAATCATCTATTCCATAAACCATTTAAAAAATCTATTTTCTTTACAAAAAATGAAATTTTTCATCTGAAAAACATTTTTTTATTTCATTTTCAATAAAATTGATACAAATTATACGATTCTTTTACGAAAATTAATAAAATATACTATTTTTGACAAAAAACATAACAAATTAATGAAAAGCTTAAGAACCATCGCATTAAAAGAGGCTCAAAACAGAATTTCACCGGAAGTTAAATCTCCTTCTGCGAAAATTTCTGATTTTTACGGCTCGAATGTATTTGATAAGAAAAAAATGAGAGATTTCTTATCTAAGGACGTGTATGAAAAATTAATTTCATCGATCAATCAAGGTGAATTAATCAATTCTGACGATGCTAACCAAATTGCAACCGCGATGAAAGCGTGGGCAATGAGTGCTGGCGCAACGCACTACACGCACTGGTTCCAGCCATTAACTGGTACAACTGCTGAAAAACATGATTCATTTTTTGAGCCAAGTGGCGATGGAGCTATCGAGAAATTTGCTGGTAGCGCATTAGTTCAACAAGAGCCAGATGCATCTAGTTTCCCGAATGGTGGTATCCGTAATACTTTCGAAGCGCGTGGTTATACCGCTTGGGATCCTTCTTCTCCAGCTTTCATCATGGAAAGTAAAGCAGGTAAAACACTTTGTATCCCTACAGTATTTGTATCCTATACCGGTGAAGCCTTGGATTATAAAGCACCTTTATTAAAAGCATTAGCTGCACTTGATAAAGCTGCTGTTGATGTTTGCCAATATTTCGATAAAAGCATTACTAAAGTAAATGCTTCTTTGGGTATCGAACAAGAATATTTCTTGGTTGATGAGTCATTATTCAATGCTCGTCCCGATTTATTATTAACCGGCCGTGCTTTATTCGGTCACATGTCTGCTAAAGGCCAACAATTAGAAGATCACTATTTCGGTTCAATCCCTGAGCGCGTATTCAGCTACATGGTAGATTTCGAAAACGAAGCTTTAAAATTAGGTATTCCTTTAAAAACCCGTCACAATGAGGTTGCTCCATCTCAATTTGAGTGTGCACCGATTTATGAAGAAATCAACTTAGCTATCGACCACAACCAACTGTTGATGGATTTGATGGAAAAAGTTGCCCGTCGTCACCATTTCCGTGTTTTATTGCACGAAAAACCATACGCTGGTATCAACGGATCAGGTAAACACAATAACTGGAGCTTAATTACCGATACTGGTAAAAACTTATTGGCTCCAGGTAAAACACCTAAAAATAACTTAATGTTCCTTGCTTTCTTTGTAAATACAATTAAAGCGGTTAGCGAGCATGCCGATTTATTACGTGCAAGTATTGCATCAGTAAGCAACGATCACCGTTTAGGTGCAAACGAAGCGCCACCTGCAATTATCTCTATCTTCTTGGGTTCTCAATTGAACGATGTATTAGACGAGATTGAGCATTCACGTATCAGCAAAAAAATCAAAGAAGATAACGCACTTTGGTTAGGTATCCCTAAAATCCCTCAGATTTTATTGGATAATACCGACCGTAACCGTACTTCTCCTTTCGCATTTACAGGTAACAAATTTGAGCTTAGAGCGGTTGGATCTTCAGCAAACTCTTCTGCCCCAATGACGATCTTAAACGCGATTATGGCTGAGCAATTGGTTAAATTTAAAACGGAAGTTGATAAATTGATCAAAAAAGGCGACAAAAAAGACATCGCTTTGTTAACAGTGATCAAAAAATACATCAAAGAATCTAAAGGCATCCGTTTCGAAGGTAATGGTTACAGCCAGGAGTGGGAAGATGAAGCTGCAACACGCGGTTTATCAAACATCAAAACTACACCAAAAGCTTTAGATGCTTATTTAACTGAAAAATCAGCTGAATTATTTGCTACAACAGGCATTTATAGCGCACGTGAAATTCATGCCCGTCATGAGATCATGTTAGAAAACTTCTATAAAAAACTACAGATCGAAGCACGTGTAATGGGCGAAGTAGCAAATACTGCCATTATCCCTGCTGCAATTGCTTACCAAAACTCTTTAATCGAAAACGTACAGGGATTAAAAGCAATTGGTGTAGACAGTAAAGTTTCTATCGATATCGTTAAAAAATTATCAGAGCATTTAGAAATTGTGAAAACCAATATCGATGCGATGTTAGAAGAACGTAAAGTAACCAACAAAATCGAAGATACCCGCGAAAAAGCGATTGCCTACGATGAGAAAGTTAAATCTTACTTCGACATTATCCGTTACCACGCTGATAAATTAGAACAGATTGTTGACGATAGCGTTTGGCCTTTACCAAAATTCAGAGAATTGTTATTCATGAAATAATCTAAGCCGTAAGGTTTAATGCATAGGGCGTAAGGTTTAAACTTTACGCCCTTTTTTTTACCAGGATTTTAAGGATAAGTAAGATTTTATGATCAAGGCGCATAACTTAAATCCTTTTCATTACTTCATTGGTAATTGCTAACTGAAAACTGTAACTGCTAACTGTCCCCTCGATCCGTCCTCCTGAACTTGTTTCAGGATCTGATCCAGCGAAATTTATTGCAGCGGAGCACCATAAGAGGTAAATTACTTCACATATTTTTATAAAAGCCCCTTCATTGCATTCAGGATGATAAAATCCAGTGTTTAGATTGATTCATTAGCAATTAGTTCATTGGTAATTGCTAACTGAAAACTGTAACTGCAGCAACCTCGATCCGTCCTCCTGAACTTGTTTCAGGATCTGATCCAGCGAAATTTATTGCAGCGGAACAGCAAGCGTGGTAAACTACTTCACATATTTTCATAAAAGATCCTTCATTGCATTCAGGATGACAAAATCCGGTGTTTAAAGCGGATAGCTATTGATTATTGATCCATTGATAATTCGCAAAAACTGGCTAACCGGAATTGTTTACATTCACTAGTTAGCGCTAAGCGATATGCGCCAAACTTACACTCGGCCCGTTTAGCAAAACAATTAAAACCTTTTCCATTTTACCACCCGCCCCCTATCATTCTTTCATTCAATAATTCAATCATTCATTCAATAATTGTCTTCAAAACCTTATCTTTGCGCCAACATGAGTGATAACAGGTACAATCAACGTGGCGTTTCTGCCTCAAAAGAAGATGTGCACAATGCCATCAAAAACATCGATAAAGGAATTTTCCCTA